>ERZ1370068.6523-contig-5500_pt1 | contig 34832 bp, 49 predicted proteins | sample MGYA00561227_ERZ1370068 | MGnify/ENA primary metagenome ERZ1370068 (study PRJEB38410, sample SAMEA6850437) | metagenome | study: Metagenomic assessment of the ecological functions of the soil: analysis of the soil microbiota associated with the...
TTACATTTCGTTTTTGCCTTCGTGTCAGTCACGCCTGATCGGCACCGTTGTTGCCTCGGCGAGGGCGGTCCGATAATTTCATCCTGGCGATCGTCGGTGCTCCGTGTTCATCGTCCCGTTTGCGCCCTGCTCGCAGGCGCAGGGACACGCCCACCTCTCGGCGATGAAGGACGAGATGGAACGCTCGATGAGCCTCCCTCCGGCTCAAGGATCAGCCATCGCCGTACTACATCGAATACGAGGTTGAAGAGCGCGCGGCGACACGCAGCTCACCGCGAGGCTGGGCGCGCTGGTTGAAGACCTGACGGGTCACAGCCGGACGCTGCGGTGGAGGTGCGCGTCGGCGACTACGCGTTCGACAGCTCGCTGTTCAACGCGCCCAACTTCGGCTCGGGGGTCATCCAGCTCGCGGCCGATGGCAGTGATGAGCGCGCCGCTCGACGAGGACTGGTGACGCGATGCGGCGGCAGATCTGGCTGGCGAGCGACGCGGTACAAGCGCGCGAAGGTGAGTGTTACGCGCTGAAGAAGGCGGCCTTCCAGAATCTACGAGCGCCGACGCGATACCGGATTTCTTTCGCGTGAAAAACCGGTCGAGACTGCAGCTGCTCGGAGGTTTCCCGCCGACCTTCGTCAACCGCGCGTGGCCGGAGCGGGCGCAGACGATCTCGGCGGTTTTCCTCGGCGGAAATTCTGGGCATGGCCTTCGATAACCTGAGGCTCGGTCGCCGATACGCGCGGCACGCGCTACTACCTGAACACCGAGGGGTTCAAGCTGGTTGCGCCCATCCAGATCGCGTCGATCCGCGTCGCCGCCGACGCTCGCGCCGACGATGGCATGGCCGTGCGCGATGTCGTCACGCTCGTCGAGAAGAATCTGCAGGACCTGCCGTAGCTGAGTCGGAGATTCTGTCGCGGGCCCGAGAACTCGGGAACCGGGTGCGCGCGGCGCGCACCGCGCCGATCGGCGAGGAACATACCGGGCCGGTGTTGCTCGAGGGGCAGGCCAGTGCTGAGATCGTCGCCCAGTCGCTGCTGCCGGCGCTGCTGGCGCGTCGCCCCGAGTCGGGCGGCGGCCGCCGCGGCGGCGGGCCTGGCGGTGGGCGCGGGGGACAGGTGACGCCGTTCTCCGCGGATCGGACTCCGCGCGCTCACCGATCTGTTCACGTTGTCCGACACGCCGTCGCTCAAGGAGTTTGGCGCCGGCCGGTGCCCGGCGCCTACGTGGTGGACGACTACGGTCTTCATCCCAAGGACCTCACGCTGGTCGAGAAGGGCCGCCTGGTGACGCTGCTCGCGGGTCGCGCGCCGATGCGCGGCTTGTTGCAGTCGAACGGCCATACACGCGGAGGCGACGCAGGCCGGTGTGATCCAGCTGCAGTGCTCACGTGTCGGGCCGCAGAACTGAAACGGAAATATCTCTCAGCTCCTCAAGGTGCACAGGGCAAGGGAGTTCGGGCTACATCGTGCGCGGTGTCGCCAACCCGGCTGACGCCCCGGGAGGGGGACCGGGCGCAGGACCGACGATCACGCTGGCGGTGCGGGTGAATCTGGACGGCGATGAGCAGGTGGTGCGTGATTGCGCTTCGGCTCGATCGCGCCCCGGTGTTCCGGGATCTGCTCGACGCCAAGTGGAGCGCATCCTCTACAGCTTCCGCGCCACTTCGGCAGACGCGGTTTCGCGGATCGTTCCGAACCTGGTGTTCGAGGAGCTCGATTCAGCGCACACGGAGATTACCCAGAAACCCTCTCTGGTGTCACTGCTCAGCACAACCGACCCGAGGAGCGTCGACAAAAACCGTCCCAACTTCCGCTCGCGGGCTGGCGGCCGATGACGGCTGTCCATCCCAGTTACCCCTGACGTGTGGCCGATCCGAACCAGACCGACGGCGCGTCAAGGAACGAGTCGAGACAAGCAAAAAAAGCCGACGCTCACACCGTGATCCTGCTCAACGACGACTACACGCCGATGCAGTTCGTGGTTGATGTGCTCGAAGTCGATGTTCGAGAAGACGCCAGCCGAGGCGTACCGGATCACGATGCAGGTGCATCTAAACGGGCGCGGCATCGCTGGCCACCCGTGGGAAGTCGCCGGAGACCAAGGCCGACAAAGGTGGCCTCGCTCGCCAGCCGGACGCCGGCCATCCATTAAGCGCGCCACAGTCGAAGAAGCGTAGTTGCGCTTCACCCAACGTCGACGGGTACTGTCTTCTGACGGTCCAACCTTTAGATGTTCTCCTCCTCCGTCGAAGTCGTGCTCAACATCGCTTCGCGAAGGCCGTGCGCCCGCAAGCACACGTACCTGACGCTCGAGCACCTGCTGCTACGCGCTGGCACACGATCGCGGACGGCGAGCGCATCCTCGGCGGCGTGCAGCTGACCTGCCGGGCGCCTGCGCAAGAACCTGAACTGCCCTACCTCGACGAGTCGATCGAGACAGTTCAGGCGCGGCAGGAGCGCGAGCCGGAGCAGACCGCGGCGTTCCGCCGCGTGCTGCAGACCGCGGTGCTGCACGTGCAGAGCGCGCAACGGCAGGAAGTGCAGGCCGGCGACATCCTGCGCGGCGATTCTGCAGCAGCCGCAAGACGCCACGCCGCCCAGCTGCTCGCCGAGCAGGGCGTCACGCGGCTCGACGTCCTCGAATACATCTCGCACGGCATCTCCAAGACGCCGATCACGGCCGACTCCGGACGACCGCCGGGACGGCGCGCAGCGCCGGCGACCGGGCGACGAAGGGCCGGCGACGGCGCGCGATCCGCTGTCCGCGTACTGCGTCAACCTGACCGACACGCGCGCGGCAGGGGCTGCTCGACCCGCTGATCGGCCGCGCCGACGAACTGCAGCGCACCATCGAGGTGCTGTGCCGCCGGCGCAAGAACAATCCGGTGTTCGTCGGCGACGCCGGCGTCGGCAAGACGGCGATGGCCGAAGGCCTCGCGCACGCGGCTGCTGGCCGACGACGTCCAGGACGCGCTCGAAGGGCGCGCGAGGTCTTCGCGCTCGACACCGGCGTCGCTGCTGGCCGGCACGCGCTTCCGCGGCGATTTCGAGGAGCGGTTCAAGGCGGTCATCAAGGCGCTCACCGCGCGAGCCCAAGGCCGATCCTCTTCATCGACGAAATTCATTCCACCGTCGGCGCCGGCGCGGTCACCGGCGGCACGATGGATCTCGCGACGCTGATCAAGCCGATGCTGACGCGCCGGCGACCTGCGCGTCATCGGCTCGACGACCTTCGAGGAGTTCAAGCACATCGAGAAGGACCGCGCGCTGGCGCGGCGTCTGCAGAAGATCGCGATCGACGAGCCGATCGATCGAGGAGACGCGTGCGCGATCCTCGCCGGCCTGCGCGCCGGTACGAGGCGCACCATCGGCGTCACGTACACCGACGCCGCGCTCGAGGCCGCGGCCAAGCTGGCGGCCCGCCACCTTCGCGACTACCGGCTCCCGGACAGCGCCATCGATCTGCATCGACGAGGCCGGCGCGGTCGATGCGGCTCGCGAACCTCGCGAACCGGAGACCTGGAACCCGCGAACCTCGCGAACCCTGAACCCCGGAACCCGGAACCCTGGAACCCCGTGAACCCCGGAACCCTGAACCCCGGAACCCGGAACCCTGAACCCGGAACCCGGAACCCCGAACCCGGAACTCCGATCGTCGACGCCGCCGATATCGAACGCGTCGTCGCGCGGATGGCGCGCATTCCGGCGCGTCAGGCGTCGTCGTCCGATCGCGGAGCGGCTGCGGACGCTCGAAGAGTCGCTCGACGCGCGTGGTGTTCGGCCAGGACGAAGCGGTGCATCTCGTGGCGCAGGCGATCAAGCGCTCGCGCGCCGGCCTGCGGCCAGCCCGATCGCCCGGCCGGCTGCTTCCTGTTCACCGGGCCCGACCGGCGTCGGCAAGACGGAGCTCGCCAAGCAGCTGGCGATGCAGCTCGGCAACGAGTTCATCCGCTTCGACATGAGCGAGTACATGGAGAAGCACGCGGTGGCGCGGCTGATCGGCGCGCCGCCCGGCTACGTCGGCTTCGAGCAGGGCGGCCTGCTCGTCGACGCCGTCCGCACGCATCCCTACAGCGTCGTGCTGCTCGACGAGATCGAGAAGGCGCACCCGGACATCTACAACATCCTGCTGCAGGTGATGGATCACGCGACGCTGACCGACAACACCGGGCCGCAAGGCCGACTTCCGCAACGTCGTGCTGATCCTGACGTCGAACGCCGGATCGCGCGAGATGAGCGCGAGCGTCGATCGGGTTCGCCGACGGGCGGCGATCGATCAGCGACGCAGCATCAGCGGCGATCGAAGTCGGCGATCGAGACGCGTCTTCAGCCCCGAGTTCCGCAACCGCCTCGACGCCATCGTCACCTTCCGGTTCGCTGACGCCGGCGGCGATGGAGACGATCGTCGAGAAGTTCGTGCTGCAGCTCGAGGCGCAGCTCGCCGAGCGGCACGTCGCGATCACGCTGACGCCCGAAGCGCGCGATCGTGGCTGGCGGCGAAGGGCTACGACCCGATGTTCGGCGCCCGGCCGCTCGGCGCGCGTCGATTCAGAAAGAAGTGCGCGATCCGCTGACCGATCGAGATCCTGTTCGGCCAGCTCGAGCACGGCGGCACGGTGACGATCGGCGTCGCCCGACGACCAGCTCACCTTCAGCTTCGACGGGCGAGAGGCCTGAAGGTCGATCAGGTCCGATCACGCCGCGACAATCATCACCAGGTCCAGGGGACCGCAGGAATCGTTCGTTGCCGGGTTCGAGCTGGACGCCGAACGCATTCAAGACGGCCGACACCATCTTCGATAGCCTCCGAACGTCACCAGCACGTCCATCATCTGGCGGTTGTCGAAGTGCGGCTTCAGCGTATTCCAGGCAGGGGATCCAGATCGCGTCGTTGCGGTGCATCTCGTCCGCTGCCTGCAGGGAGTGCGCGATCGACCGGATCCCATTCCGGCGCGCTTCCTCGACCGATGGCCACCTCGCTCCGTGTCCAACTCCGGCCGCGCCCGGTCCGTGCGCTGCGCCCACCGCATCGACTGGCCGATCCATCCCCCGCGCGGAGAATGAGCATCTCTCTGACCCGCGCTGAGAGCGTGTTCTGAAGCCGGATGTGCTCGGAGAGGAGCTGCCGCGGAGCATAGAGCTGGGTGTCGCGCAAACGTGCGGTGGCACCGGATTCTGCCGACTCCGTGGGATCCAGCATCTTGCGAATCTTCAGGCGTCCACTCGCCTGGCTCGAAGCGGGCGCAATGCGCGCGACCTTGGGCCGCACGTGATGTTATTTCAGGGATGACTCCGCAAGCGTGAGCGATCGGAGCGAACGGCGGCGGGCAGTCGTTCGCTGAATCCCGGTTCCAACTGCACGCCCAGCGACTTGTCCACGATCGCGAGCAATGTGAAGCCGGCACGGTGAAGATCGCATCCATCATCTGATGCTGGTTGAGGTGTTTCGACAACTCCATCCCAGGTCACATCCGGCTATAGCGGAGTCGTGGGCATGGTAGTCGGTTGCCGCGAGGGCCAGGAAGAATTCGAGGGAGTCTCCGGCGCAACAGGATGCAGCGTGCCGTCCGCGAGCCGGTGAAGGTCTTCGCTCTGTCCAGCCGAGGCGTTTGCGGCGACCGCGTGATGCGCCCAGATGGCTCGTTGCCGCAGAGCCACGCCGTGCGCAGGATCAGGATTTCGCGCTGGCGTGGAGACAGCTGGATTCTTCCGAGAAGTATTTGACGACTGGCAACAGCGCCGCTGCCATATCCGATGGTTCAGCAGCGTCGCCAACTGATTGTCCGTGGTGCCGCTGACGCCATAAGCTGCGGCGACGGCGCGCTGGGCGTCAGTCCACTGCGAAGCCGGGATTGAGCGATGCGCGGTGCCGTGAGCACCACGCTGCTGGCGTCGCCGCCCCCACCGCCGGAACTGCGTTCCTTGAGCAACCAGCGCGTACCGGCGAGAGCTGTGGATGCCGATACGCACGCGTGAAGCCGCGTCATCTGGTCCTCCGTTCCCCAAATCCCAATCCCTAATCCCTAATCCCCAATCCCGAGTCCCTCAGGCCTCTACTTCTCGGCACTCTTCCCCTGAAACCCTTGCCCGTCCGCGACCCCTTGTTGTCCTGCCTCGAGCACTGATCCGTGTTGGCCATTGAAGCCGGTTTCGTAGACGAGTTGAGCTGATGCGCGTCATCTTGGGAACAGGATTTTGTCCACCGTGTCGCTCACCGGTGGTAGTCGATGGCAGGCCCGTGGTGAAGAACGCGATCGGAATCCCCTTCGACGCGTAGCTGAAGTGATCGCTGCGCGTGTAGATGTTCTCGGGATCCGCCGGGATCGTTCAGCTCGTAGTCGAGCGTGAGCGGCGCCTTCAGCGTGCCGTTGGTCTCGACGATCACGTTGTGGAGGTCGGTGCTGATGCGATCGGCGCCGACGATGAAGACATGTGTTCGTGTAGTCGCCTTCGAGTGTTGTCGCAGTCGTCGCGGCCCACCATGTCGATGTTGAGCTGCGCCTGGACCTTGTCGAGACGGCACGACCGGAAAGTCGGCGTTGTAGCGCGACCCGTAGAGCCCCGACTCCTCGCCCGCGTGCCAGACGAACACGAGCGACCGCTTCGGCCTCGGTCCGGTTGCGAACGCCTTCGCAATCGCCATCAGCGCCGCCGATCCCGATCCGTCGTCGTCGGCGCCGTTGGCTGATGACGTCGCGCTCGTCGAACGGCGCCTGAGCCGCGGGCCCGGCGCCGCGACCCGCGTTCGCCAGCGCGCCGCGGCCTGCCCCGGCGGTTGGCCGCTGCACGGTCTTTCCTGCGGCGACGACCGCCGCCTGTGCGGCGGGGCCGCGGCGGCGGCAGGCGTCGGTGTGCGGAGCCGCGGCCCCGCGCCCGTCTGGCGTACCCCACGTGATCGAGGTGGGCGCCGATCAGGACGTAGGTGTCCTTCAGCCGAGCGATCGGCTGCCCTCCACGAGGCCCACGACGTTGTGCGTGATCTGCTGCGTGATCACGTCGTGCCGTGTTGTCGAGCGTGATCTTACGCTGGCGGCGAGCGAGACCGGCTGCAGCGGCTCTCCCTTTTCGGCCTTGGCCCTGATGTCCGCGAACGTGACGGAGCTGCGCTGGCAAAGAGCGCCTCGAAGAACACGTCGTCGACCCGTGAACTGGGGGAGCCAGCAGCCCATCGATGCGCTGAACCGTGCTGAAGTCGGCGGCGAGCCGCGTCTGGCTGCCGCGCGCGGCGGCCGCCAAGGGCTGCCAGGGCGGGGCTGCCGCGCGGCCGCCGCGCGCGGCCTGCTGCGCCTGATTGAGCGCGGTGGTCGCTTGCGCGAGCGCGCGCCTGGGCCTGTGTGAGCGCCTGTTCGGCGGCCGTTCGGCGCCACCGGCGCCGGCGCGAAGCGATGGCTGCCGAGAGCGCCAGCCGTAATTGCCGCGGCGTGCCGCCTCGGCCACCGCCGCGGCCTTGCGCAGGCTGAGCGTTGACACCGCCAGCGGCAGGGCTCCAGCCGCGTCCGCTCCCGCCGCCCCTGCGGCACCGGCGGCCGCAGGTGGCACAGCCCGGGCGCGGCGCCTCGCGCACCGCCGCCGCGCGCCGGCGGAGGCGCCAGGTTCGGCACGGTCACCACCAGCTTGCCCTTCAGATCGCGCCGCTTGAAGATCGGCGGGCAGCCCGTAGCCGAGGAATTCGACGCCGGTGAGCGTCGGCGTCGCCTGCCGCCGGCGTTGGCGGCGAACGTCACGTGGTCGCCGTGCTTGAAGGTCTTCGATTCACCCTTCGATTCCACGGTGACCGACGAGTTCCGCGTCACCTTATGCCCCGCGCAGCTTCACCGGCTGCAGTGGCAGTCCCGCCGGCGCCGAGCGGAGCCACGCCCCACTCCTTGAGATGGCCGGCGACGACGCGGCGAGGCCCGTAGCCTTCGGTGAAGACCTGCGCGCCCCTGCGGCTCGTCGGAGGCGAGATAGCGCGAGCCAGTCCTTCATGTCCACGGGCTGATCTGGCGCATTGACACTCCCGGCGGGCTCCGGCGCCTTCAGCCTGGCGCGCGGACTGCGCGAAGCGTCATCGCGACAAGCGCTGCGATGAGCGCGGAGGCCGTCAGCCGGATCGATGTTCGTCGAAAGCCACCTGTCATGGTGGAAGCATACCCTGAGCGCTCGCTGATGGCCAGGCCAGGTGCGGCAGGTAGGGCGGGGGTGCCGGGTGGGCAGGTGGGTTAGATCCGTACTCGTAGCGCAGGACTTTAGTCCCGGCTAGATTCATTCGCTGTCACTCGTAGCCCAGACCTGATCCCGCCAGCTAAAAACTCGATCGTCTGCGGTGATGATTGCGAAAATCTCTACGTGCTCGGCTGCTCTGGCGATCATCGTCGAATCACGGTCGCGGAAATCTGCCGAGCGCGGTCAGGCAGATGAGCCGGCACGCCGGACGGCGTCCTCGGCGATCGTCACACCGGTTTGGGCGTCGTACCGAGCGCTGCGCGTCAATCACTTCCAGGCCCGTGGTCGCCCCGGCTTCGAATGCAGTGTTGGTGATCGTGGCCACTGGCCGCCTGCTCGGCGGGAGCGCCGGATGCTCGTGAGGGCGCTCGAGCTTCGCACCGCTTCCCGGCCAGACGCAATTCTCGGATCGGGCTTGAATCTGCACCGAGATCAGCGACTGCTTCGACGACTCGGTGAGCGCGGCTCTTCGCGCAGCTGGACGAGCGCGCGGCGCTGCCCGCCGTCGAAGACGCTGCGACGCGGTGACCGAAAGCGCCAGCTGCCGCGGGGCGAGAACGCGCCTGACGGCGTGACCGCCTGCGGGTCGAACGACGCGGACACCAACGGAAACCAGCGTCCTTCGGGCTGTCGCCGAGAACACGTTCGGCGGCCATCTCGCGACGCGGTCAACAGCTTTACACATCCGTGCGGTCTGCCATCCACGACGGAGCCGGGGCGGGCAGGCCGGGCGCGGCAGGTGCGTCGGGTATGCGGGCAGGTCGAAGGTCGGTTCGCCGTTGGCATCAATCGGACCATCGCCCGCCAGCAGACACCGAGCGCTTCCCGCGCGGCGAACGGCGAATTGCGAAAGCTCCAGTCTCGCCTCGTCGCCCGATACCTCCTGCGCGGCGCGCAGCTCGTTTAGTCGCGGTAAGCCGGCGCCGGCCGCGAGCCGGCGCTCGGCGTAATCCAGATGTGCCTGCGCTGCCCGCGCGGCGAGGCTGACCTCCACCTGGCGCGCCTGGGCGAGGATCGCCAGATACGCCTCGGCGACGGCGACGGCGATCTGCCGGCGGACGTCGCCAGTCGAGAGTCTGGCGATGTCGATTTGATCGCGGGCGGTTGGCGGCCGCCCATTGCGCCGCCGCGAGAATCGGCACGTTCAGGCTCCCGCTCACGAACAGCTGATCACGCGGTTGGGTGGTGATGCCCTCGAACCCCGTGACTCGCTGAGGAGCACACATTGGTCACGCTCGCGCCGACGGTCGGGCGGGTCGCGGCCCGCGCCTGCTGGAGCAAGGCCTCGGCCTGCAGAATGGCCGTGGCGGCCTGCGCGATCGTCGGATTCCGCTCGAAGCGCGCGGCGCACCGCGTCGTCAAGAGTCACGCGTTCCATCGCGGCCGCCGCCGCGGTGGTCTGGGCTCGAGCAGGCAGCGCCTGGCACATGAGCGCCCCACCAACGTGAGGACGCCGAGTGCGCGCCGTGATGAACGGTTCAAGAAGTTGCGCATCTAGAGGCCCCTCACCACTCTCGTGCTCTTCCTCCCGGCGCGATCGTGCGGATCACGACGTAGAGCACCGGAATGAAGACGATCGACAGGAACGTCGACGCGAGCATGCCGCCGGCGACCGCCGTGCCGACCGAGTTGCGCGCGCCGGCGCCCGCGCCGGTCGCGCAGCGCCAGCGGCAGCACGCCGAGGATGAAGGCGAACGACGTCATCAGAATCGGCCGCAGCCGGATGCGCGCGGCCTCGACCGCCGCGTCGACGATCGACCGTGCCCTGCTCGCGCAGCTGTTCGGCGAACTCGACGATCAGGATCGAGTTCTTCGCCGCGCAGACCGATCGAGCATGACGAGCCCGACCTGGCAGAACACGTCGTTGGAGAAGCCGCGCAGCAGCTGCGCGCTCAGCGCGCCGAACACCGCGAGCGGCACGCCCAGCAGGATGATGAACGGCAGCACCCAGCTCTCGTACTGCGCCGCCAGCACCAGGTAGACGAGCACGATGCTCAGGCGAAGAGATAGACCGCCTGCGAGCCCGACCTTGATCTCTTCGAGCGACTGCCCCGCCCAGGCGAAGTCGAAGCCCGGCGGCAGCGTCTGCGTCGCGCAACTCGCTCCATCTCGCTGCGAGCGCCTGGCCCGAGCTGACGCCCGGCAGCGCCGCGCCGGTGATCTCCGTCGATCGGAACAGGTTGAAGTGGCTGATGACCGGCCGGCGCCGTCGTCTCGCTCAGCTGCACCACGGTGTCGAGCGGCACCATGTCGCCGTTCGACGCCCGCGCGTAGTAGCTGCTTCAGGTCGTCGGGCTCGGCGCGGAACTGCTGATCGCGCCTGCACGTACACGCGATAGGCGCGGTTGTTGAAGTCGAAGTCGTTCACGTACTGCGACCCGAGCGAGCACCGCCGAGGGCGTCGGTGACCTCGCGAATCGGCAGACCGAGGCTGCGCGCGCGGTCGCGATCGATCTCGACGACGAGCTGCGGGTCGTTCGCGCGTGAAGCTGCGAGAACAGACCAGCGACGCGACCGAGACTTGTTCCCGGCCATCGCGAGCTGCTGCGTCGACGTTGGCCAGCTGCGTCGATGTCGCCGCCGGATGCTGTCCAGCACCTCGAACTGGAAGCCGCCGAACGACGAGAGGCCCTGAATCGGCGGCGGAGCGACCGGGATCACGAGCGTCGCCAGGAATCCCGCATCAGCGGACCGCGCAGCCGGCTGATCACCGCCGTGCAGCGAATGCGCTCGGCCCGAGCCGCTCCTTGAAGTCCTTGAGCCGCGACGAACATCAGGCCCGGAGTTCGACGCCGCGCCGCTGAGAAGCTGAAGCCGGCGACCGAGAAGACGGCCGCGACTTCCGGCTGGCGCGAGATAGACCTTCTCGGCCTGCTTCATGATGTTCGTCGTGTAATCTGAGCGACGCGCCGGCCGGCGCCTGCACGATCGTGATGAAGTAGCCCTCGTCTTCGTCGGGCACGAACGACGCCGGGCACCGCGCGATACACCCACCAGGTCGCGACGAGCGCGAGCCACGAACAGCGCCAGCATCATCAGGCCAGCCGTCCAGCGGATGCGCGCCGCGCACGATGCGGACGTAGCAGATTCGGTGCCGCCGTCGATGCGCCCGGTTGACGCCGCGTAAAGAACCGGCCATGCGCGTGTGGCCTGCTTGTCGAGGAGCAGCGCCGCCAGCGCCGGCGTGAACGTCACGGCGTTGAACACCGACAGGATCGACCGCGAACGTGATCGTCAGCGAGAACTGCTGATACATCCGGCCGGTCGTGCCCGGGAAGAACGCGACCGGCACGAACACGGCGACCAGCACGACGCCGATGACGACGACGGCGCCGAACACTTCGCTTCATGGCGTCGATCGCGGCTTCGCTGCGCCGGCTTCTTTCTCTTCGCGCATATGCCGCTCCATGTTCTCGATCACCACGATCGCATCGTCGACGACGATGCCGGTGGCGAGCACGATGCCGAAGAGCGTCAGCGTGTTGATCGAGAAGCCGAACAGCTTGACGAACGCGAACGTGCCGACCAGCGACACCGGGATCGTGACCGCCGGGATGATCGTGCTGCGCCAGTTCTGCAGGAAGAGGAACATCACGAGGATGACGAGGCCGATCGCCTCGGCCAGCGTCTTCAGCACCTCGATGATCGATTCGCGGACGATCGCCGACGTTGTCGAACGCGAGCTGCCACTTGAGGCCTGGCGGGAAGCTCTTCTCGAGGCGCGTCAGCTCGCCGCATCACGCCGTCGAAGGCCTCGAGCGCGTTCGCGGTCGGCAGCAGCTGGATGCCGACGCCGGACGCCTCGAGTCCGGCGAAGCGCAGACCGGGACGAGTAGTCTCTCGGCGCCGAGCTCGACGCGCCCGACGTCCTTGACGCGAACGAGCGCGCCGCCGCTGCCGGCTTTGACGACGATGTTCTTCGAACTGCTGCGCTTCGGTCAGGCGTCCCGCCGCGCGCACGCTGAGCTGATACATCTGCTCGGTCGGGCGACGGCGCTGGCGCCGACGCTGCCCGCCGCCACCTGGACGTTCTGCTCGCGCAGCGCGTTGACGACGTCGGCCGCCGTCAGGCCCGCGGCCCGCGAGCTGTCGGGATCGAGCCACAAGCGCATCGCGAAGCGTGCGTTCGCCGAAGATGATGACGTTGCCGACGCCGGGCACGCGCTTGAGCGCGTCGCGCACGTAGCGGTCGACGTAGTTGCTGATGAACAGCGAGTCGTGCTGGTTGTTCGTCGAGAAGAAGCCGAGCGCGCCGAGAAAGCCGGCCGCTGCTCTTGGTGACGCTCGATGCCGTTGGTGCGCACTTCGGGCGGCATGCCGTCCGAGCGCCGGAGTTGACGCGATTCTGCACGTCCACCGCCGCCAGATCCGGATCGCGACCGATGTCGAACGTGACCGTGATCGAGCGAGAAGCCGCTGTTCGTGCTCGACGAGGTCATGTAGGTCATGCCCTCGAACGCCGTTGATCACCTGCTTCGAGCGGCGTGGTCACCGCGCTCTCCACGGCTTGCGCGTTGGCGCCGGTGTAGAAGGCCGTGACCGCTGACCGCGCGGCGGCGCGAGCTCTGGATACCGCGCCGATCGGCAGCGTGGGAATCGCAGATGGCGCCGGCGAGCATGATGAAGAGCGAACAGACGGTCGCGAGCACCGGGCGGCGGATGAAGACGTCGGATAGCACTATTTGCGCCCGCTTCCGCTGCGGGTGAGCGTTGCCGGCGCGGCGGGTTGCGCCTGCCGCCACCGAGGCGCCGTCGCCGACCTTCTGCACTCCGGAAACAATGAGCGTGTCGCCTTCCTTCAACCCGTCCAGCACGACGTAGTCGTTGCCGATCACATTCCCAGGTGCGACCGCGCGCTGCCTGGCGATGAGCGTCGCGCCGGGCGTTCCCGCGCCAGCCGGCTGGGTTCGATTCCGCCACGAACACAAAGCACTGTCCGTTGATCCGCTGCACGGCGGTGACCGGCGACGGTGAGGGTCGGTGTCGTGCTCCAGATCACCTGCGACCGGACGTATTGCGAGGTGCGGAACCCGCTGTTGGACGCGACCGCCACCTTCGACCAGGACGGTCCTGGGTTGCCGTGTCCACCGACGGTGACACGAAATTGATGACGGCCCTGGCGAGCTCCTTCCCGTTGTCGTCGAGCAAAGCGAACCGGCAGGCCCAATCGCAGCTGGGGCGCTCGCTGCACAGGAACATTGAGGTAGAGCTCGAGCCCTCGTTGGCTTCGACCGTCGTCAGCGGAGTCGACTTGGTGACGCGATCGCCGACGCGCACCGGGATGTCGGCCACCAGACCCGCAGTCGGCGCCGTAACCCGGTAATAGACGAGCTCGGTGCGGGCCTGCCGAATCTGTTCCTCGACCGTATGGACTTGTGCCTCGGCGGCCTTGCAGCGCGTTGACGGCGCGGTCGGCGTCCATCTGGCTGGCTGCGCCGGCGTCGAGGAGCTTCCTGGCGCGGTCGGCTTCCTGTTTCGCGTAGGACACGTCGATTCCCGCGCTGCGCCTTCACCGACTCGGGGACGCGATCGCGGCTTCCTGCGGCCGGGCGTCGATTTCCATCAGCAGCGCGCCGCGCGGCGACGCGGTCTCCGGACTTGACGGGAATGCGGATGAGGAACCCCTCGGCCTGCGCCTGGATGATCGTCGAGCGCCGCGACTTGATGGTGCCGACGAACTCCGTGGTCTGCTCCATCGGCCTGGGAGCCAGCTTGACCATCTCCACGGCCATGGGCGGCATGCCGCCTGCAGGACTCTCTCCGCCGCGCCTGCGCTGACCGCCAGCTCCCGCTACAGCCGGCCATGATCCCCACGACCGTCGGGAGAGGAGCCGGCTGAATGCGCACAGTGTGGCGCGCTGTGTTTCTTCATGAGGGGATCTTTTCGTGCGGTTCGGCGCCAGACGCCGGACCAGGTCGGGGCGCAAGAAAGTCTGAGGAACTACAGACGAGGTTCGGTGCAGGTTGCGCCGGCAGAAAAACCCGACGAACGGCTCTGGGCTCAATGATGTCGTCACGCTGCCGGTTGCCGTCAACCCGGCTGAAGACTCAGATCCAATCTGATGGAGGGTTTGACGCGGAGATCTCAGGAAGACGATTCAACCTCGGCCCGGAGCCGGTTCCGCGCCTCCGACTCGGGCGATTACTGTTTCGTCGGCGGAGTTACGAATCTGACCGCGGCTCGCCCGTGAGGTCGTGCCGCCAGCGGGCGCTGCGTGGTTTTGCAGTTGCCGGCCGGCAGGAGTCGAGGGAGATACAGTCGGTCTCGTAATTCCCGGCTCAACCGCGCGTGCCGCTGCCGCCACGGTTCAAATCCCCTGGCGATCGTGGCGAGCAACCGCGCCTTGGGCAGCGAACGTTCCCTGCCCGGCGGCGCGACTGAAGAAGCTCGCCCCCATGGTTGCATACTAGCGAATGTTGTGGCGGCCACGCATCTAGATCCTCGAAGAATCCAGCCAGCAGCAGGCACTGGGCGCCCGCCGTTTCCATCATCGCCGCGTCGTGGAGCAAGGTGGTGTCGGAGACAAACTGGTCGAACACCGCGCTGAGGTTTGCCGGGGCTGGCAGATCCACGGCCGCGGCCGTGGACACCCGAGCTAAGTGCGCGAGGACACTTGCGTTGCATAGGAGCTCCTGGCGGTCGACCGGAGAGTCGCAGACGTCCTGGAAGGCCGACCAGGAAAAACGCCAGCGCCTGTCGATGATCCGTCGCCAGCAGTTCGCGGAGCGGTTCCAGGTCTCCCGGCTGTGCGGCCGTGCCGCTGGCGTAGGCCCCTGTCGCCTGGTCAGCAACTCACGTGCCGTGACGCCCCGGGCTCTCTCAGGCGAAAGGGCCGCTTCATGGTCGCCAGCGCAGCTGGTGACGATCCCGGACGGCCATAGCCATGGCGTTGCACGAATTCGTCAGGCGCTCTCTTGAAGCACTCCAGTCTGGCCGGGTCAAGCTCGGCGGTGAAGACGCGCTTCATCATTCGCGTCGCCAGGCACTGCTTCCTGTCGCGACGCGATCGAAAGCGTGGCCGCCCTGAGGCTCCGCGGACACAACGTCATGCTTGATGCTGCTGATCTCGCCGCTCGTACGAAGCTCGACGCGAAGGTGCTCAATCAGGCGGTTCGAAGCGAACGCGAGCGCTTTCCGCCGGATTTCATGTTCGTCTGACGGAGCGAACTGAGTCCTTAAGGTCACAGGCCTAAGGCGGGCGCGGACGACACCGCAAATATCCGCCGGTCGCCTTCCACAGAGCAGGGGTCGCGATGTTGTCGGGCGTCCTGCGCAGCCGCCGCGCAATTCGAGTGGAACATCCAGATCATGCGCACGCTGATCCGGCTGCGGCAGATGCTCGAGTCGAATGCCCATCTGGCGAAGCAGATCGACGAGAGCCACTAAACGGTCCTCAGTCCGGCCGCCGTTCCTGCGGCGCAACAGCCCGGCGAGCACGGACGTTCCGCGCGCCAGTGACCGCGCGCGCAGCCTCGTTGCGCGACGTGGGGACGGGCGGCGAAGTCGATGAATCCGCGCTCCACGTCGACGTACAGCAGCTCGGACGCGAACGCGGTCGCCCACATCAAGTCGCTCGAATCCCTCGACCACTCGCCCTTCGACCAGCGGGCTGCGCGTGCGCACCCAGGTGCCCTTCGCCGACGGCGCCCGTGACCAACCCGTCGAACACTCTCGCCGATGCGCGATCGCATCAACAGGGCGGCGGCAGACTTGCGCACCTGCCGTTCCACCTTGGCCGCGTTGTCCTCCTGCACCGTGCAGTGGCGGGCGAAGCTGGGTCAGTTCGTCGGTGGAGTAGGGGACCGGGGCGTCGCGCGAGGCCGCCTTCAACAGGCGCTGGGTCGCCAGATCCGGGAATCGGCGGTTCGGGCGCCGTGGAATGGGCGTAGTCGCGGACCGCGAGGCCGAAATGTCCGTCCTGCGGATGATCGGGCCCCGCCACACCGCTACTCACCCGATCCCAGCAGCTTGACCACCGCCAGCGAGAGATCGGCGAATCCGTCGCTGTCGTCCTGCCGCCGTTGATTCAGGAACTGCTGCGAGTGCCGCCGCGTCTGGCTGTGGCCGGAAGGTGCCCGCCGGCTGACGCCGCGAGCGCGACGATGCGGTCCCAGCGGTCGGGTGTGCGGAGGAACCGCCGAATCGAGGGAAAGTGGTTCGCGTCGAGGAAGCGTGCGGTCACGCCGTTGGCGGCGATCATGAAGTCTTCGATCAGCTCGGTCGCTCGATTCTTCTCGCCGGGCCGGAGATCGGATAACACGTCGCCGTTGAAGACCGGCCGTAGCTTCGATCGTGTCCAGGCCGAGCGCGCCGTGTTGGTGCCGCTGTCGTTGCAGCGCCTGCGCCACGCGATCCTGAAGGCGAAGATTGTCCTCCAGCCCGGGCACGGCCGGGATGAGCGGCGGTACGGGGCCGTGCCCGTCCATCCATGCGGCGAGCGCTGTTGTAGGCGAGCTTCGCCCGGTTCAGCACGAGCGCTCGATACACGTCCGAGCCCTTCACCGTGCCATCGGCCGCGATGTCCATCGACACCACGATCGCCAGGCGTTCCTCGATCCTGGTTCAGCGGAAGTGAGATCGGTCGACAGCCGTCTCCGGGAGCATCGGGAACACGCCGGCTGCGGTATAGACGCTGGTGGTATTGGCGCGCGCGTGGTCGTCGATGGCGGATCCGCGGCGACCGTGGCGTCGACATCGGCGATGGCGACGAGCACGCGGACGAGGCCGGCGGCGAGCGGTTCAGCCACCGACAGCTGGTCGAGATCCCGCGAATCGTCATTGTCGATCGAGGCCCAAGGCGGCCTTCGCAGATCGCGGATGGCCGGAGCCCGATCGACGGCCGCGTTCGCGATGGCGCGCACCTCGGCGATGGCCGCGGGCGAGAAGTCGGGCAGCAGCCCGCGGTCGACCATTGCGCGGCGCGCGATGTCTTTGCGGTCGTTGCGTTTGAAGGTCACCGGAGGAGCGCACTCGCCCTGGCCTGTTCGGGGCAATCAACGGCCGCCGAGCGAGGCTCCAGAGTCGCGGCGGCGTTCGAGAAGCCGACCGCTCCGGCGACGGCCGCTGCGATCGACGAAGCGTCGACCACTGCGGCCGCGGTCCGCGTGAGCGCACGACGCTTCGCGCTACTTCCGCCTTGTAGAGACGACTCTGATCAGGACGACCCCGCTACCCAACCCGGGCAGCCTGATCTGATCCCCGAGCGAGCCCAGATTGAACGCCTCGCGCATCGGGTACCGGTCACGCTGACGCGTGCGCCTTTGCGGGTGTCCCGTTATCCGAGGACCACCCAGAGCTGGCCTGTCTCATCCTCGATCCGATAGGCGCCGCGGTTAGCCACCGACATCGCTGTCGATGACCGAACCCGACAGCTTTGACCTCGCGGTTGTTGTAGCGAGACGGATCGGCCAGAACGCGGTTGATCGACATCGACGCGCACGCCGCCGACGCGAGTGCGATCGCCGCGATCAGTGCGGCCCCGGCGAGCCGTGAACGGCCCCTTCGCCTCATCGAACCTACCGGGCGCGTGGAAGGGTTGAGATCGGCCTCTTTTTCGGCATCTTCCCGGCGCTTGTCTTCGTCTTCGCGCGTGTGTCGCCAGAGATACGGCACGTTCGCCGTCGGTCTCAATGCCGATGATGTCGCCAGGCTGGGCCCGGCCACTCGCCTGTTTCCGGCACCTTCGAATCGGGATTCTGCATCACGTCCTCCTGGAGACCGCGGGCGCCCATGCCTGCGGTCAGCAAGGTGTCGGAGCAAAGGGGGTGCCGTGGCTTTTCAGCGTGATTGCGGAAGGGGATTGCCCATATTCGGAATGGCTGGGCCACAGATGCTTTGATGAGGCTCTTCGCAACTCTTCCCGGAGTAACGCCGGGCGCGTAATCCGCGAAAAACGCTCGCGCCACGCCTGAGCAGCAGCGGCGTGATCCGCCTCCGGCCCCCGACCGGAAAGACAGAGCCTCGTAGCAGGCTGCGCGCCAGCGCGATGATGACGCACGGAAGCCGATGGCCATCGGCGCGGCCTGGTCTAATGGGGCCAGAATGCCCGGGCGAACTCGGCGCAGCGCGCCGCACGGCCACAACGGCGAGCACGCAGAGCACGGCGACCAGAGCGCCCAGACCGGCGAGAATCTTCAAGACACCGTCCTCGAGTCCCATGATCACATTAGAATCAAGCGTGTCCCGATACACCGTTTTCCGGCGAAGGCGGGGACGAGAGCCATGCCCATTGTTATCGAAGCCAATCTCAAGATTCCCAGAGTCAAGACGCCGATTCGGGACGACAACGGCGCATCCAGTGGACAACGGCTCGGTTCGCTTCAAGAAGCCGATTGAAGTCCTGGCCATTCCCAAGTCTGGCGAAACCATCCAGCTGCACACCGTTTCAGGTGTGACGCTCAGAGTGCACCGTCACGCGGGCCGACTGGGATCAGGAGCGAGAGCTCTTCGTGGCGTCATGCAGCTACTCGAAAGCGATCGATTCCGCCGGACGATGCACCGCGCTGGTGACTGATCCCAACTGGGTGATGAAGCCGCTGCTGTAGGCCTCACACCGCGTCCGAGAGCGACGAGGGGTTGAAGTCGCGCACGCGCAGTGCCGGCATCATCCGGCCTGCCGCGGTCGGCTCGGGGCGCCCGATGTCTTCCAGACGGTTGAGCATCAGCAGCGGGCTCTCGTTCCAGCGGAAGTTCTTGAGCGCGCGGGTGATCTTGCCCTGTTCGATCAGGAACGTTCCGTCGCGTGTCAGGCCGGTCTGGAGCACGGTCCGCGCATCGAGCGACGCGGATGTAGAAGAAGTGGCGTGACGAGGATGCCGCGCGCGCAGCCCGCGATCAGCTCCTCGGTGCTCTTGGTGCCGCCCGCGAGCGTCAGGCCGCCGGCGAGCGGCGGACCGGTCGGTTGCATGCCCTGCTTCTGTGCCCAGAAGCGCGAGTAGGACAGGTTTTTCAGGACGCCCTGCTCGATCCACACGGAACGCGACAGCGGCAGGCCTTCTGCATCGAACGGTTGTCCGAGCAGCGCCGGATCGGCCGGATCCGAATAGAGCGTCACGCGTGCGATCGACGACCTGCTCGCCAATCCGCGTGCCGCCGCCCGGCTTGAGAACGGGCTGCGGCCTTCGTCGGCGCTCCGCGCGCTGAGCGCGCCGCCGAGGAGCGGCACGAGATCGGTCACCGCCAGCGGTTCGAGCACCGCGGTGTAGAGTCCGGGCTCGATCGCCTGCGGATTGCGGCTGGCGACGGCCTTCTGCAGCCGCGATGCGCCCGATCGCCGCCGGGTCCACCGCGTCCCCAGTCTGCGCGACCGGCGCCCGCCCATCCGCTGCCGGTGCCGTCCGGGCGTGCGCGCGGTCACCGAGAAATCGGCGTCCGTCGTGCGGTGGTAGGCGAACAGACCCGTTGCTCGTCGCCACCGCAACGGCCCGCGCGTTGGCCTCGAGGAAACCCGGCGCTGAAGATCTCTGCCTGCCGACCTGCCGCCGCGGCCGACGCCGCCTCGACCGCGCGACTCACCGCACCGTTCGCGCATTTCCGCATCGAGGTCCGACCGTGCGCTGAACATAGGCGTTGACGGTGGCGTAGGTCTGAGGGCCGAGCTCCGGGCATCAGCTCCGGATCTTCAGGCGACAGGCGCGCGAGGCGCGCCGCCAGATCGATCGTGCGCTTCAGCGAGGCATCGTCCAGCGACGTTGGTGGACGCCGACGCCTGACGCTTCCCGATCGTGACCGTCATCGGTGACCGACGTGTCGGTCACGCCGCCGGACGTCGTGATATTGCGCATCGGCGAACCGCGTGTTGCCGCTCCATTCGCTCGAGATGTTCACGCGCGTCTGATCGGCCGTGCTGAACGACGAGCACGCGGTCGGCCAGTGCCCGCGCCTGCTTCGCGCGACAGCAGCGCCAATCGCCGCCCGGTGTGTCCAGTGCCGCGGCCTGGGCGCTCATGCGGTGCGCCTCGTGTTGAGAATCGTGACGTTGCGGAACCTGCGCCGGCACGCAGCCGTGGCTCACCGAGCTTGATCTGCGACGGCTCGCCCTTGCCGTCGTTGAACGATCCGCCCATCCAGTACGACGACTTGCCGCCAATCATGTCCATCGCGTTCCAGAACACCGGCGTGTTGCTCTGATAGGCGACGTCGCGGAGCATGCCGGCGATCTTTCCGTCGCGCACCTCGTAGAACGCCTGTCCGGAGAACTGGAAGTTGTAGCGCTGGTGATCGATCGACCACGAGCCGCGGTTCCTGATGACGATGCCGCGGTCGGTGGCGGCGACGATGTCGTTGAGGCCGATGTCGCGATCGCCGGGGAGCAGCGAGATGTTCGGCATGCGCTGGAACTGCACCGCGTTCCACGACTCGGCGAACGAGCAGCCGTGCGACCTGCGTGACGCCGGTCAGCTTCTGAATCCGCGCCACCTGCTCGCGTGTCGTCTGGTAGTCCTTGAACAGGCCCCTTGTCGACGACCAGCCACTGGTCGGCCGGCACGCCTTCGTCGTCCCACGCGACGCGGGAGAGCGAGCCTTCCTGGGTGCGGTCGGCCTGGATGTTCATGAAGGCCGGACCGAAGCGCAGCTGCCCGATCATCTTCTCGGGCGGCGCGACGAAGCTGGTGCCGGCGTAGTTGGCCTCCTCGCCGATCGCGCGATCGAGCTCGGTCGAGTGGCCGATCGACTCGTGAATCGTGAGCCAGAGGTTGGTCGGGTCGAGGATCAGATCGTACTGGCCGGGCTCGACGCTCCTGGCCGTATGCTTTCTCGGCCGCGAGCGACGCCCAGCGCTCCGGCGTTGCCGGGCATGTCCAACGACTCGATGTATTCCCAGCCCTGCCCGCGCGGCGCGATCTCGTGCTCGTAGACCTGGAAGTCGCCGTTGTCGCCGATCGCGGTCGCCGAGAACGCCGGTCCGACGCGAATCATGGTCTGCGTCACGTTGGTGCCCTCGGTCGTGACGAGCGTCTTCGACTTCGCGAAGCAGCGCCAGCCCCGAGTTGACGAACCGGACGCGTCTGCACCTTCAAGCGCCGCTTCGTTGGCGGCGAGGAGCAGCGCGATCTTCTCTTCGATCGGCACCTCGAGCGGATCGCGCTGCACGGGCGTCATCCAGGTGCCGGTGACCGGCTTGACCGGTGCCAGTTCCACCCGGCGTTTGCTGCACGACCCGCGCGCGGCCTGCGACATGACCGACGGCTTCGAGCGGCGGCGCTCTGCGCGCCGGCGCGGGTCATCGTGCTGGTCGCGGCGAAGCCCCAGCGAGCCGTCGACGAGCGTCCGGACGCCGAGGCCGCACGACTCGCTGATCGGTGACGCCGGCGACCTGACGCTCGCGGGTGCTGATGACCTGCCGGCGGTAGCGGCCGATGCGTGCGTCGGCGTAGGATGCGCCCGCGCGGCGCGCGGCGTCGAGCGCTTCGTTCGCGATCTCGAGTGGCAGCCGCATCTGCGGCCGGTGCCGATGGCGCTTGAGCGAAGCGCCTCGAGTGCAAGCGGTCCGCAGGCGGCGAGCGACGCCGCCGTCGCCGCCGTTGTCTTGATGAAGGTCGCGTCGCGTCTGGGACATGCGGGTGGCCGTCCTTTAGGCTGGATGATAGCCCCGTTCCGGCCTCGTGCTACGGGTTCGGCGCCGCCCGGGCTTTCTCGATCTTGGTGTCCCGCTCGGACGTGAGGCGCTCACGGTCGCGTCGGTATTCCTCCTCGCGCGCCGCGCGTTCAGGCGGGATCCAGTGGTCGCTCGCAGTCGACTCCTGGTGCAACACTTCCAGCTCCGCGAGCTTCGACTCGTAGAAGTTCCGGATCTCGGCGATCGCGGCCTTCTGCGCCTCGGTCACCGGGCGCCGCTCGACGCCGGCTTCCTGGTCCTTCTTGTTCAGGCGCTCCATCGCCAACTGCATGAGGATTTCATTCCGGTGTCATCAGCCATGGAATGATTGTGGGGTGTCGGCGGCCGGTCCGCTCACGCGATCGGACGCGGGCGTGCCGGAGCGGCCGGACACGGTGGGGGCTAAAGTGCTGGGCGACGAGTTGCCCCACGCGTATCATCATCTGAGGAGCAGTCTTCATGATTGATCGCGCGCGCGCAGCGTTGAGTTTATCGTCGCGCTGGCTGGCGTGGCTGGCGTGGCCGGCGTCACTGGCCAGTCGGGGCCGCCCGCCGCAGGCGACTGGCCGCAGTGGCACGGGCCGGATCGCACGAACCTGTCGAAGGAAACCGGACTGCTGACCCAGTGGCCGGCGTCCGGCCCTCCGCGCGTGGTCGGTCGCGACCCTCGGTGCCGGGGTACGGGTCGATTGCCGTGGCGGGCGATCGCATCTTCGTGCAGGGCGCGAACGCCAGCCGCCAGAGCGTCATCTACGTGCTCAATCGCGCCGACGGCAAGCCGATCTGGTCCAAGGCGATTGGCGGATCGGCCAACAACGATCAGGGCCCCGGCCCGCGCGGCACGCCCACGGTCGACGCGGATCGCGTCTACGTGCTGACCGAGAACGGCGATCTGGCCTGCCTGAAAACGCAGGACGGCACCGCCGTCTGGCAGCGCAATATCCTGCGCGATTTCCGCGGACGAAACCTCAACTGGCTGATCAGCGAATCGCCCCTGGTCGACGGCAACCACGTCATCGTGTCGCCGCGCGGCCGCGGCGCCGGCATGGTCGCGCTCGACAAGATGACCGGCGCGACGGTGTGGCAGGCCACGGATCTGAACGACGAGGCCGGGCTACGCCTCGCCGATCGTGGCCGACGTGCAGGGCGTGCGCACGGTCATGACCCTCACCGCCGGCGCCGGCATCGGCGTGCGCGCGGTCCGACGGCAAGCTGATGTGGCGATACAGCCGGGCGGCGAACCAGACCGCCAATATCGCCACGCCGGTCTATCAGGACGGCAAAGTCTTCTACACCTCCGCCTACGACACCGGGGCGGCCCTTCTCGGGTTGACCGCGAAGAATGGCGTGGTGGAGGCGAAGGAGATCTACTTCACGCGGAACATGCAGAACCACCACGGCGGCGTCGTGCTCATCGACGGATATCTCTACGGCTTCAACAACGCGATCCTCACCTGCATGGAATTTGCGACCGGGTCGGTGCTGTGGCGCGATCGGAGCGTCGGCAAGGGGGCGCTCACCTATGCCGACGGGCACCTGTATATCCTGGGCGAGGACAACATGGTCGGTCTCGCCGTCGCGACGCCGAAAGGCTATCAGGAGAAGGGACGCTTCCAGATTGAAGATCGAAGGCCTGGCCAGCTGGGCGCATCCGGTGGTGAGCGGCGGCCGGTTGTACATCCGCAATCAGCGGACACTCGCGGCATCACGACATACGGGCCAAGTAGGGATGGCCGGCTCAATCGTCGCGCTCGTGGTCGCCGGTTCTGAGCATTGTGGTCCAGGCGCAGTCGCCGTCGACGGCCAGTTGGCTCGATCGACCCCTGTCGAATTGGAACCGGGCCGCCGCGGCTCTGCCCAGGCCCTCGATCGCCGGGGAGAGTCGCGTGACGAAACGATCAAGCGGTGCGACGTGAAGCCGCTCGCGAGCACGGTGGCGGAACGGGCGGTCCGTGACGGCGGCTGGATCCCGTTCCTGAACTTCGATCAACAGCTGCTGCAGGGGGACATCAGATCGTCGACGGGATGACCGGTGGCGATGGCATGTGCCGGCCGACCGGCTACAACATCTTCGTCTTCGTCGGCGGCCGCTTCGCGGGCACGCTGTCGCCCGCGGCGATGAACTCCCGCGACGATGCCTCGTCTGGCGCGGTGCGGATCCTCGGCGCCGACAGCCTCAGCGCGGAGTTCGCGCGGTACGCAGCGCAGAAGGACGCGTTGTGCTGCCCGTCCTCCCGCGTCACCGTGCGGTATCGGATCGATCGCGCGGGCGCCGGACCGGTCGTGGTGCCGGTGGAGGTGCGAGTCACGCGCGGCTTGCAGGGTCAGACAAATCCGGCTATTTCGGAACAACTCCGCAGCGGCGATGCCTTGTTCACCGCAGATCGAATAGAAAAGATACGTGCGGCCGTCCTCCTCGAAGACACCCGGATCGCGCAACTGCCGGACGGCGCCTTTCACATCGCCAGCCTCGGAGGGAGCGATCGGCAGCGTCGCGCATTCATACGACGCTTCGGGCCGCAACAGTTCGACCGCCTCCGATGCCTTCCAGTTCCGCCAGTCGCCCGACAGCTCCAGCGTCGACATCATCATCCGCCCGGCGCATCGCCGATGGCGGTGAAAGAACGTGAGGAGGGTCGTGCCTCGCTGAAGGACCGCGACGTGGCGGACGCGCCTCCGCGTAGGGACCGTCGCGAAACGGGTTGGCGTCCGGCCTCGAAGGCTGCCGAGGGGATCTTTCGATCGCAGCAGCAGCCCGCAGCCGGGCCATGCCGTACAGGTAGCCGTCGAATGCGGAAATACGCGCAGATAGCTCGTTCTGCATCGAGGGCCGCACGTTGAAGTGGAGTCCGTCCACCGACTCGGCCGACTGGGTGAACTGGCCGTAGCCATGCTGGCGGATCCATTCGCGGGCCGCCGGTTCGCCGACGCGGCCACTGCGCGCCTTCAGTCCAGAACCCGTGAAACCACAGGACGAGCCGCCGGTTCACCGCGTCGACGTGAATCTCCGGTGAGGCGACGTGCGTGTAGAAGTTCTCGAGGGTTTTCCGGAGGATCGGGCTGAGGGCGGAAGAACGCCGTGTCTCTGACCTGCAGCACGCCCGGATCGTAAATCTTCCAGGGCCCGGTGATCGAGTCGGCGTACGCCAGCCGGATGAAGGTGCCCATGTGGTGCGCAAAGTACATGTAGTAGCGCCCCAGCGGTTTCTCGATCCACGACGGCACGCGAATCACGGTCGGGTTGTTGATGTCGTCGCCAAGCGAGGCAGAGGTGCTGCGTGGTGATGAGCGGGTTCTGCGGCACGCACCGCCCGCACCCGCGCCGACGGCCTGGGCCGCGGCGGTTCGACCGTGCGAGGTTGGCTCGATGCACGCGTGCTGCGCGCCCGGGGGCCGTCCCCGGTCGGGAGACGCGCGAACCGCCGACACGGCGGCTGCCAGCAGCACGATGAGCGTGACCGTCGCCGCGATCGGTCGTGTCAGCGTCGATCCGGGCACATAATAGCCCGCTCTCCTGGGGATCCCAAGCAAGACGGCGTTGTCGAAATGATAGGGTGATGGGATGGCGGAACAAGAATGGCCGACTCATGCGCAAGGAAGAGGACATTGATGCTGGAACAGTTTGACGGTCGAAAGGAATGGACGTGACCAAGGCACTGCTCGTGGTCGTCGGGGACTCTGTCTCGTCATCGGTGCCTGCGGAGTCCATGGTCCCGACCGGCAGCGTCGGCGTCGTCACACGCAGTTTCGGCAAGGTGACGGGGACCGACGCTTGTCCGAAGGGCTCAACGTGATCGTGCCCTGCACGGCGTGCAGAAGCTGTCGGTGCGAGACGCAGGAGATCAAGGAGGTCAGCTCGCACGCCGTCGGAGGAAGGGCTGATCTTCCAGACTCGAGGTCTCGCTGCTCTACAGGCTGTCGCCGGGGCAGGCCGCGAACGTCTACCAGACGATCGGCGTGAACTATCCGGAGACGCTGATCGTGCCGACGTTCCGTTCCGCGATTCGAGCCGTCACCTCGTCGCACAAGGCCTCGAGAGCCTCTATTCAACCGCGCGGGAGCGGTGCAGTGAGGAGATGTTCGTGCGCGTGTCCGAAGCCTTCCCGCGCCGCGCGGCATCATCGTCGAGAAAGTGCTGCTCCGCGATCTGCAGCTGCCGCCGACGCTCAAGGCGTCGATCGAAGGCAAAGCAGCAGGCGGAGCAGGAAGCGCAGCAGAGATGGAGTTCGTCCTCGCCAAGGAGCGGCAGGAGGCCGAGCGCAAGCGCATCGAGGCGCGCGGGCATCGCCGACTTCCAGGCGATCGTGACGCAGGGCATCTCCGACAAGCTGCTCGAGTGGAAGGGCATCGAAGCGACGCTGGAGCTGGCGAAGAGCCAGAACTCGAAGGTGGTCGTGGTCGGGAACTGGCAAGAGCGGCCTGCCGCTGATTCTCGGCAACCAGCAGTAGCAAGACCCAACGTCCAGGCGCGACGAGTACACGAGCGGGACGTTATTACGAAAGCACGAAATCGCGAAAACGATCTTGGGTGTTTCGTGTTTCCGTGCTTTTCGTGGCAGATCGCGCATTGAGAGATGCCTTCTGGGGTGTTGCCAGAAGTCGCGCGGGTAGAGGACGGTACACTGTCGTCGCCGTGCCTCGACCGACTTCGGGTACACCTCCATGCCGCGAACTGTTTTCCGGCCCGATGACGAAGTAGATCGCCGCCTTCGACGTCTGATGTGCCTCGCGCCCACTGCCGGGCAGCACCTGCCACCGCGGGTCCCATCCGGCGATGCAGCTCGTTCGCGAGATTCGGCGTGCTCCGCAGCGCGAGCACGCCCGAGTGGAAACGCCCTGATGATGTCGGGCGCCAGTCCGTCGGCGAGGTTGGCCGCCATCGCCTCGCCGCGCGCTTCGATACGCTGACGCCGAACGCGTCCCGCCAAAGGCCTGCGCGATCGCGTAGTCCACCAGCGACTCGTCGGGCTTCGTTTTCTGCAGCTCCGCCACCACGAACTTCATCGTCTGCGGCAGCTCCGGGCGTGCGCTCGGCGTAATACCCCACGCGGCCTTCGCGAGACGCGCGCCCAGGCCATTGCTGTACGGCGAGTCCGGCGCCAATGGTTTTCGAAAACACCGAGTGGCCGCCACCACCGCCGTAGAGAGAAACCGCCAGATATCCAGCAGTTTGTCGCGGCTGGTGTCTTCCCATCCGGCCAGCGGCGCGTTGTTGAGAAACACGCCGCTCTGGGAATTCGGATTCAGCAAGCCGACGAAGACCGGGCCTCATCGCCGCCGGATCGCGTTCGAGAAGGCGCGTGGTGACGAGCACCAGTCGTCGAATAGGTCGCCTTTGCAAGCGGTGCGCTCGAGAGGAACCGGCCAGGCCTGGAGCGCCGGTGCGAGCGTTCGCTGGCTGCCGCGGCGCCGATCTGGAAGAGCCGCGCATTCGCACTCTGAGCACGAGCTGCCGCACCTCCGTCAGCGTTGCGAGCGTCTGCGCCGGACCGAGCGACAGGTCGCTCGCCATCTCGCGGCACAGAGCGGGCCAGTCGGCCGCGAGGCTCGAGTCCGGGATGTCGTTGAGCGTGATGTCGAGATCCTTCGCGGCATCGGCGAGCAGTGGGTCGGTCCCTGCCTCGAAGCTCGGCGATCCGTGCCCGCAGCGGCGCGCGCATCGCGTCGACGCCGCGCCAGGCTCTGTGAGCGCCGCGGCGGCGGCGTCGCGCTCGGCGGGCCGGCGTCCTTCAGCATCCAGCGCAGCCGCTGCACATTGTGCGTCTGCGGTGAGGAACGAGGTTGTGGCGCAGGAACAGCGGAGTTGTCCTGCCGCCAGCACGCTGGCGATCGCCGCGCACCCAGTTCTCTTCGGCGTTCTGCATCGTGCGCCGTAGGTTGCCGAGCGTCTGATCGACGACGTCGCGCAGCCGGGCGAGGTTCTCCGGCCGCCAGTCCGCATTGAAAGCAGGACCAGGCGCATCCAGTCGATCGCTTTTCCCGCTTCAACCGCGTCGTTGCCGGCGCCGCGGACGACGAGCTCGACCCGACCGGTCTTGGGATTGCGTGCTGAAGTCGGCCGGGAGAGGCTCAGGATCTCCTTCCGGATGCGCTCGCTCATCGCCTCGTACGGGACGGGCACGCCGTTTTCGATCACGCCGACACGCGCGTGAGCAGCTGCGGCAGCATCGAGAGATACAGCAGTCGATCCGCGCGGCAGCACCGTCGAGCCGCAGCGCGATGCCGCTCGTGGCGCTCGTCATGCTGTCGAACGGTCGACGCCACCAGCGGCACGCCGCCGGGGAGCTCGACCGTCTTGAAGTCCAGCTGATCGTCGAGCGTCATCGGCGGGTTGTCGATGAATTTGGGCGGCGCAACCCGGCTCGCGATGCGATCGATCTCCGCCGATGCCGGCGTCGTACTCGGCGCGATAGCGGCCAAGCGCTGCCTGATCGTCGGCGGTGCCGTACTTCTGCTTCAGTCGGGCGAGCTCCGCCGCGACGCGCGCGGCGCGCTGTTCCTGATCCGTTCGCATGAGATCCGGGATTGGGCTTGGCGGCGACGATCCAGGGAACAGCGTTCGGCTGAGCGATCAGCTTCCACTGTGATCAGGTCCTGGGTCCACGGATTGCCCGTGGGCCGAGAGCGGTGCGCTCGATCGCGTCGAGCACGCTCTTCATCGTGAGCGATCGGCGAAACCCGCCTCTCCTGTTCAGCTTGTAGAGATGCGTCATCCATTCCGCGCCGTTGCCCTGAAGCCGAAGCCCGGAGGGGAGTTGACGAATTTCGACAGATCGCGCCGGCTGGAAAGAATGCGGCTGCGCACCCGGTCGTTGAACTCGCGCAGCTCGGTGGCATCGCCGGAAGCGCACTGACGCGAGTCAGTTCGGCGACGACACGCGCGCGCGCAGATCCGTAGAGATCGCGCTCGTTCATTTTCGCCACGGGAACATCGCCAAAGCCGATCGCGACAGGAAAACCCTGATCCTCGGACAGGCTGCCGAACACGCTCTGGGCGCCGAGATCCGTGTCGCGGGTCTTGCTGTCGATGAGGCGCTTGTACAGGTTGGTCGTCGGATCGCCGGCGAAGGCGTCGAGGAACAGGCCGAGCCGCGTCTGCTCGGTCACGTCGAGGGTGCGATCGGCCGGCCAGACGAGCAGCACCGGAGCCGGGCTGCTGATTGTTACGATGCGGGTATTCGACGAGCTGGACCTGGCCGGTCGGCGCCGAATGAGGAGACGGCAGATCGCGCTCCGTCATCACGCGTTGATTCGGGCGTCGCGGCTCGACCTTGTTCAACGTGGCATCGAGCCGAGCCAGCACGCGGTCGATGGGCATCTCATGCGGGGCACCGAGACAACGGCGCCCATGTTCGCGAGGTAATAGTGAGCGGCGTGGAAACGACGGATGTCGGCCGGCTGGATGATCCGCAGGGCTTCCGGTGTCCCGCCGGAATTGAACGCGAGTGGATGGTCGGCACCGTAGGTCATGGCGTCGGCGGCCTTGTAGAGCCGCCACTCCGGCTGATCCATCGAGCTGACCATCTCGTGTATACGGTGCCCTTTTCCTCGAGGCCGAGGCGTTTCGCCTCGCCGCCGGGGCCTCGGCCTCGGTGACGCCGAAGTTGCGCACCTCGCGACGGATTTCCTCATCGGTGTAGTCGGGGTGGAGCAGCGCGTCGAGACGGCGCTCGAACTCGTCGTGGAAGACGTCGCCGCCGGCGGACGTGTAGAAGGTGTAGCAGGTGCGCCACTGCATCGTGAACGCGGTTGAGCTGCTGAGCGACATCGACTCCTGATTCGAGACGGCACGCCCCTTGTTGCCCTTGCCGAGCAGGAGGTGCTCCTGCGTGTGCGGCTCGCCCATGTTCGAGGTGGGAAACGTGGTCACCCAGACGAACGCCTGCGGCACCGACTGGATGTCGAGCAGGTCGAGCGTAAAGCCGCTGCGCACGTGCGCGAACCGCGCGCCCATGGCCACGCCCGCGTCGTTGAGATACACGGCGTCGGTGCGGAAGCCACTGAGCGTCTGACGCTCGGTGAGCGAACCGAACGAGACCGTCCGCTGCGCCTGCACGGTCGTGGCCGCAATAATGAAGGTGAGAACGATCAGTCGCTTCACGAACTCGCCTCTCTCTTCAGCGCGACGCGCTCCAAGGAGCCGCGGGTCCGCCGGATGTGAACGTGCCCTGCATCGTCGACCCGCTCACTCGACCGGTTATTGCGCGCCTCCGGCGATGAAGCTGATCTCGTCCCCGCGCAACCGTCCGTTGGTGATCGGGTTCGAACCGATGGTCACCGGTGACGACCTGAAACTGCTGGCTGAGCGTGAGCGTGCCCTGGGGCATCCGCCAGGCGCCGTCGACCTTGGCCGGCACGATCCAGAACAACGCCGTCGCACCAGCTCGTGGACAGTTGGACGACGGTGGCCCTTTCGTCCGGCTGCCAGTCTTCCATCGTGAAGGTGTTCGAGACGATGCGGGTGCCCGGCTTGATGGTCGAGGATCTTCGGGCCGCAGCTTCATGTTGATGCGCGGCAGCAGGAACAGGGTGATGACCGTCGCCTTCGACAGGTCGGTCTCGAAGAGGTCGGCCTTCTCGAACGTGGCCCTGGTCGGTCACGCCCGCGGCTGCGGCGTTGCGCTTCGACAAGCTCCACCATGTCGGGGTTGTATTCGATGCCCATGCGCGCGCGCCCGCGCTTGGCGGCGCGTGATGACCGTGCGCCCGTCGCCCGATCCGAGATCCATGACGAGATCCTGCGGCGTGCACCTTCGCCATGTCGAGCATCTTGTCCACCAGCGCCTGCGGCGTCGGGCACCCAGACGACATCTTTGCCGGGCTGGCTGACCACCGGCTCGAACGGTTTGCGGTTTGCGCGTCTGTGCTGCCGGCGCCGGCCGCCCCGCTCACCGCCAGGCCGACCGCCAGAAGGGCTGACCGATAGAAAGGCGATTGCTTCATCATCTGGTTCCCCAATCTGTAGACACGGATGGGACTATATATAAAGCAATCGCCTATGCGATACGACGCGATAGTTATCGGGGGTGGTCACAACGGACTGACGGCTGCCGCCTACCTCGCTCGCGCCGGGCGCCGGGTATTGGTCGTCGAGCGGCGGACCGTTGTCGGCGGCGCCGCCGTCACCGAAGAAGTCTTCCCCGGATTCCGCTATTCCGTCTGCTCCTACGTCGTCTCGCTGCTGAGGCCGGAAATCATTCAAGAGCTCGAGCTTGCCGCGTCACGGGCTCGAGACTGCTGCCGCTCGACGGCACGTTCACGCCGATGCCGAGGCGGCGACTATCTCTGGCGCGTCGACGACCGCTGTGGCTACACGGCGCGAGCTGGCGCGCCACTCCGCGCGCGACGCCGACGCGTACGAATGCATACGGCCGGGCGATGGTCGGGATGGCGCAGCTTCGTCAAGCCGATTCTGGCGATGACGCCACCCGATCCAATGGGATGGAGCCTTCGAGACCTGCGGGGCATCTGGTCGCCTCGGCAAGCACATGCGATCGATGCCGGCGCCCGAGCGGCGCCTGCTGCTGCAGCTGATGACGATGAGCGCGGCGGACTTTCTCGATCAGTGGTTCGAGACCGATGTGCTGAAGGCGACGCTGGCGGCGTCGGGCATCATCGGCACATTCCTCGGCGTTCGATCGCCCGGGCACCGCGTACGTGCTGCTGCATCACTACATGGGCGAGATCGACGGGGCACTTCCGGTCGTGGGGCTTCCGGTCGGCGGCACCGGCGCCGGTGTCGAACGCGATCGCGGCGGCGGCCGCGCGAGGCCGGCGCGCAGATTCGCAACCGGAGCCGCCGTGGCGCGGATTCGCTACCGCGAGACGGGCGAGCCACGGGCGTCGTGCTCGCTGACGGCGAAGAAGTGGACGCCAACCTCGTGCTGTCGACCGTCGATCCGCGTCTGACGTTTCTCCGGCTGCTCGACGACGGAGACCTGCCCGCCGACTTTCTGGCAGACATCGACGCGGTTCAAGTTTCGCGGCTCGTCGGCGAAAGTGAACCTGGCGCTCGACGCGCTTCCCGATTTCACGTGCCTGCCCGGCCCGGGCGCGCATCTCGCCGGCGCGATCTCGATCTCGCCGGGCGTGGACTACCTGGAGCGCGCGCACGACGAGGCCGAAGTACGGGGAGTTCTCGCGGCGGCCGTTCCTCGACATGGTGATCCCGACGCTTGACCGATCCCGCGATGGCGCCGCCGGGAAACACATCCTGTCCTGCTTCGTGCACGCGCGCGCGTGCCCTGGCGCGCGGCACCTGGGGACGGGCAGCGCAGAGCGCCTGGGCGACGCGGTGGTCGACACGATTGCGGAGTACGCCCCGAACATCCGCGACATCATCCTGCACCGTCAGGTGGTGACGCCGCTGGATCTCGAAGCGCGAGTTCGGCCTGAGCGAAGGCAACATCTTCCACGGCGAGCTGTCGCTCGAGCAGTTGTTCTTTCTGCGCCCGTCACCAGGGTGGGCGCAGTATGCCACGCCGATTCGCCAGTTGTGGATGGGGGGATCCGCGACGCATCCCGGCGGCGGCATCATGGGCGCTCCGGGGCGCAATGCGGCCCGGCGCATTCTCGGTCTGACCGACTGATGCAGACCTGACGCAGGGGTGCTCGATCGCCATGCGGGACGTCGTCATCATTGGAGGCGGACAACGGGCTGATCGCGGCTGCACTGCTGGGAAAGCGGGACTGAAGCCGCTCGTTCTCGAGCGGGCGGAGCAGGTGGGCGGCTGCGCCGCAACATCCCTGATTGCGCCGGGATTCCGCGTGCCGGCTGCTCGCCCATCGCGCGGCGATCGATCCCATGCTGATCCGCGCGCGCTCGGAACTGGAGCGTCGCGGCCTGAGGATCGTGCGGCCCGACGCGCGTGTCTCGCGCCGACACTCGATGGGCGGGCGCTCACGCTCTGGGCGAACACCGCGATCGGGCGGCCGGGGAAGTGGCGGCATTCCTCGAGCCGCGATGCCGAGGCGTATCCCAGATTTCTCGAGAGCATCGCCGCAGTCGGCCGCGTCCTTCGCCGCCTGATGACCGAGGCGCCGCCGGAGACTGAGAAGCCTCGGCCGCGGATCTGCTCGCGCTGCTCGAGACGGTCCAGCTGCGTTGCGCGGCCTTGGCCGCACCAACGCCCACCGGTTGCTGCGATGGCTGGCGATGCCGGTGGCCGACCTGCTGCACGAGTGGTTCGAGAGCCGAGCCGCTCTGCGCCACACTCGCCGCCGATGGGCGTGCTCGGGGCGTTTCTCGGTCCCCGATCTCCTGGGAGCGCGGCGGTGCTGTTGATGCTCGGCGCTCGCGAAGGTCAGCCGGTCGCGCCGGGATGGACCGTTCATGGCGGCATCGGTGCGACTCGGGGACGCGCTCGCCGCGGCCGCACGTCGATCGGGCGCCGAAGTCAGGACCGGCCAGGAAGTCCAACGGATCGATGTGAGCGGTGGCGCCGCCCGGGGCGTCGTCGTCTCGACCGGCGAGCGGATCCCGGCACGCCTCTCGTGGTGTCGAACCTCGGATCCTCATCGCACGCTGCTGACGATGATCGATCCGGTTCACCTGCCCGGTTCGTTCCTGAAGGGCATTCGCGATATCCGCATGAGGGGCACGCTCGAAGGTCAACTACGCCGTGTCGTCGCTGCCGGGATTCGCGGGGCTCCGCGCGCTGGAGCGAGGGTGAACAGGCCGCCGCGCTTTCGGGCTGTGTGCGGCTCTGTCGCGGGATGGTCGAGATGGAACGGGCGTTTGATGCCGCCACATGGCGGCGTCCTCGAGACGAGCCGTGGATCGAGCCTGGCGGTGCCGTCGATTGCCGATCCGGGGTCTCGCGCCGCCGAATCAGCATGTGGTGTCGGCGCACGTGCAATTCACACCCTTCGCGTTGAGCGGACGACCTGGGATCTCGAGCGCGAGCGTCTTGGGCGGCTGGCGACGGCGGACGATCGCGCAGTATGCCCCGGATTCGAGCACACGATTCTGGCGCAGCAGGTGATTACGCCGCTCGATCCTCGAGCGCACCTGGGGGCTCACCGGCGGGCAGATCTTCCACGGTGAGCTGGCGCTGGATCAGTGGCTCATGCGCGCGGCCGCTGTTCGGGTGGGCGCGCTACCGCACGCCGATTCGAACCTCTTTCTCTGCGGCTCCGGCACCCACCCGGGCACTGGCCTTGACGGCCGGTCTGGTGCACTGGCCGCTAAAGAGATCCTGAAGGCCTTGCAATCGGATCGCGGATCGCAGCCGCGCTCGTAGCGCAGGGCTTCAGCCCTGCCGTGACTGCAGGAACCAAAGTCCCGCGCTACTGCAAGCGGGTCCGGCTTGAATGGCCTTCGCTATTGCCGTTCTCGACCTCCGCCCAGACGCGGAGCAGGTTGCCGCTCCAGATCGATCACACAGGGCAGGCAGGGTACGCAAGGCGGCAGGGCAGGTGAGGCGGTGGGGGCAGGTAGGGCAGGTAAGGAAAAGGGAACGGACAGGTAGGATAAGACACTGCCGTGAAGCTGCACACCAGACTGCTCATCGCGCTTGCTCTGGTATCTCGCTCGGGCGGCCCTGCATTCGGCTGGTGGCTCCCTGGGTCGATACACTCAACGTCAACGTGTCCTTCTTCGGCCGATCGGCCGATCTTCCTGCGGTTGATCTTCGCGATCGTCGTGCCGATGGTGTTCTCGGCGCTCGTGATCGGCGTGTACGAGCTGGGGCGCGGGCACGGTCTCGCGGGCGTGGCCAGCCGGACCGCTCGCGTTCACCGTCGTTCTGAGCACGGCGTCGGTGGTGATCGGAATTGCGCTCGTCGATGTGATCCGTCCGGGCGCGGCGTTTCAGCTGTCGACGCCGCAGGCCGGCGCGACCTGCGCCTGGCGCTCCGGCGGGTTCCAGTGCCCAGGTCCGGCGGGTTCTGGCGCGCCCGGTGGTCCGGCGGGTTCCAGCGCGCCCGGTGGCGCGGGCGCCACCGGGGAATTGCAGCGATTGAAGCGAGCGCCGCTGCCGTCAAGCCGCCCAGCCAGATCATCAGCAATACGTAACTGAACGAAGTACAA
>ERZ1370068.847-contig-10776_pt1 | contig 34829 bp, 53 predicted proteins | sample MGYA00561227_ERZ1370068 | MGnify/ENA primary metagenome ERZ1370068 (study PRJEB38410, sample SAMEA6850437) | metagenome | study: Metagenomic assessment of the ecological functions of the soil: analysis of the soil microbiota associated with the...
AAGTTACGTAGGCTGCTCTTCAGGCGCTCCACGTACTCGCGCGTGATCTTGATCATGCCGCCGAGCGGTTGTGGCGCGTTCGGGCGACCAGGCCGGTGAGGAATGCATGCCTCGATGTCGATAGTCCTCGCGCCGCAGCGGACGCAGCGCGACCGACTGCCCGATGATCGGCTGGAAAGGACTCGGCGGGCTCTCGCTGGAACTAGAACTTTATTTTCCCGGTCAGGATCTCTTTCCACATCACCCAGTCGCCCATGAAGCTCCAGCGCGGGATACTTGAAGGTGGCCGGGCGGTTGTGCTCGAAGAAGTAGTGCCCGACCCAGGCCCAGGCGTAGCCCTGCACGATGCCGCCGAGCAGCCACCAGAAGTTCAGCGTCGAGAACGCGTGCAGCAGCGCAGACAGGCCGATGCGTGGTGCCGATGAAGTGCAGCCGCCGGCAGGTGCGGTTCGAATGCTCGCCGAGATAGAACGGGATAGAACTCGCTGTCGAAAGTTTTCCATGGTCACATGTTCGGATAGTTCGGCCCGCCGCCGCCTTCGGGCGCGACCCAGACGATGTTCTGCGTCGGGTCCTTGATGTCGCAGGTCTTGCAGTGCACGCAGTTCTGCGCGTTGATCTGCAGCCGCGGGCTTGGTCGTCAGTCGCACGATCTCGTAGACGCCGGCGGGGCAGTAGCGCTGCTCCGGGCGCGTCGTATAGCTCGCAGGTTGACGCTTGACCGGGACCGACGGCATCCTTGAGCGTGAGGTGCGCCGGCTGGTCTTCGCCGTGGTTGGTGTTCGAGAACGAGCACGTCGGTCAGCCGGTCGAAGGTGAGCACGCCGTCGGGTTTCGGGTACTGCGATCGGCTGTGCTTCGGTCTTCTTCTGCAGCGTTTCGTGGTCGGCATGGTCGTGCTGCAGCGTCCACGGCGCCTTGCCGCGCGAAGCACGACCTGGTCGATGCCGACCATCAGCGTGCCCAGGTAAAGGCCCTTCGACATCCACGGCTTGAAGTTGCGCGCGCGGTGGAGCTCGTCGAGCAGCCAGCTCGCGCGGAACGCTTCGGGATAGGCGGCGAGCTCGTCGCCGCGCGCGCCCGGCCGTGAGCGCCGCGTACGCCGCTTCGGCGGCGAGCATGCCGGACTTGATCGCCGCGTGGCTGCCCTTGATGCGCGAGGCGTTGAGGAAGCCCGCGTCGTCGCCGATCAGGCAGCCGCCGGGGAAGACCAGCTCGGGCAGCGACTGCAGCCCGCCCGCGGCGATCGCGCGCGCGCCGTAGGCGACGCGCTTGCCGCCTTCGAAGAAACCGCGGATCGCCGGATGGGTCTTGTAGCGCTGGAATTCCTCGTAAGGGATGAGGTAGGGGTTGGTGTAGCCGAGCCCGACCACGAAGCCGACCGCGACCTGGTTGTTCTCCAGGTGGTAGAGGAACGAGCCGCCGTAGGTGTCGGCTGTCGAGCGGCCAGCCCGCGGTGTGCACCACGAGCCCGGGCTGGTGCTTCTCGGGCTTCACGTCCCACAGCTCCTTCAGGCCGATGCCGTAGACCTGCGGGTCGGCGTCCTTCGCGCAGCTTGATAGCGCTCCTCGAGCTGTCGCCCGAGGTGGCCGCGGCAGCCTTCGGCGAAGAACGTGTACTTGCGCGTGCAGCTCCATGCCCGGCTGGTAGGCGTCGGTCTTCTCGCCCTTCTTGCTGATGCCCATGTCGCCGGTGGCGACGCCTTTGACGCGCCCTTCGTCGTCGTAGAGCACCTCCGCGGCGGCGAAGCCCGGGAAGATCTCGACGCCCAGCGCCTCGGCCTGCTGCGCCGAGCCAGCGGCAGACGCTGCCCAGGCTGATGACGTAGTTGCCGTGGTTCTTGAAGCAGCGCGGGCAGCATGAAGTTCGGCGTTCTGAAGCGCCGACGTCTCCGTCAGGAACAGGAACCGGTCTTCGGTGACCGGCGCGTTGAGCGGCGCGCCCTTTTCCTTCCAGTCGGGGATCAGCTCGTTCAGCGCGCGCGGGTCCATGACCGCGCCCGAGAGGATGTGGGCGCCGATCTCCGAGCCCTTTCTCGAGCACGCAGACCGAGCGTGTCGGGGCGAGCTGCTTCAGGCGGATCGCCGCCGCGAGGCCCGCCGGGCCGCCGCCGACGACGACGACGTCGTACTGCATCGATTCGCGGCTCATCGCGGCAAATTATAATCGGTCGCCCATGAGCGAAGACCGCAAGCTGGTGCACGTCGAGCGCATCCCGATCCGCTGGGGCGACATGGACGCGATGGGCCACGTCAACAACACCGTCTACTTCCGCTACATGGAGCAGGCGCGCATCGGCTGGTTCGAGCGCTGGTGCCGCGACGGCGAGGCGTGGCAACGCGACCGGCATCGTCATCGCCAACGCCTCGTGCAACTTCAAGGCGGCCGATCAACTATCCGGGCACCGTCGAGGTGAAGCTGTATGTCGGCGCGCCCGGGCGGCTCGAGCGTGCCGACGTCACTACGAACTGCGGTCGAGCGATCGAGATCCTATGCCGATGGCGCAGCCGACGGTGGTGCTTCATCGACATGCAAAACGCAGAAGCCGTCCGCATTCCCGAGGGCATCCGGAACGCTGATCAACGAAGAGGCAATCCCACATGAAAAAGGTCTATCCGAACGCCGCCGACGGCACTGCAGGGCCTGCTGCGCGACGACATGACGATCGCCGCCGGCGGCTTCGGCCTGTGCGGCATCCCGGAGAACCTGATCAGGCGCTGGTCGACAGCGGCGTGAAGGGCCTGACCATCGTCGGCAACAACGCCGGCGTGGACGACTTCGGCATGGGCCTGCTGCTCAAGACGCGCCAGGTGAAGAAGGTGATCGCCTCGTACGTCGGCGAGAACAAGGAGTTCGAGCGCCAGGTGCTGGCGGGCGAGCTCGAGCTGCAGCTGACGCCGCAGGGCACGCTCGCCGAGAAGCTGCGCGCCGGCGGCGCCGGCATTCCCGGCTTCTACACGCGCACCGCGGCCGGCACCAAGCTCGCCGAGAGGCAAGGACACCAAGGCGTTCGACGGCCAAGGAGTACGTGCTCGAGGAGGCGATCCGCGCCGACCTCGTCGATCGTCAAGGCCTGGAAGGGCGACAAGTCGGGCAACCTCGTCTACCGCAAGACCTCGCGCAACTTCAACCCGATGATCGCCACCTGCGGCAAGGTGACGGTGGCCGAGGTCGAGCAGCTGGTCGAGGTCGGGCGAGCTCGATCCCGACCACATCCACACGCCGGGCATCTACGTCGACCGCATCATCCAGGGCGCGCAGCTACGAGAAGCGCATCGAGTTCCGCACCGTCGCCGGCGCCGCGGCGTCGAAGAAGGACTCGCCGATCCGCGAGCTGATGGCGCAGCGCGCGGCGCAGGAGCTGCGCGACGGCTACTACGTCAACCTCGGCATCGGCATCCCGACGCTGGTCGCGAACTACATTCCCGACGGGCATCAACGTGCACGCTGCAATCGGAGAACGGCCTGCTCGGCATCGGCCCGTTCCCGGCCGAAGACCAGGTCGATCCCGACCTCATCAACGCCGGCAAGCAGACCATCACCACGATCCCGGGCTCGAGCTTCTTCTCCAGCGCCGACTCCTTCGCCATGATCCGCGGCGGCCACGTCGACCTGTCGATCCTCGGCGGCCTCGAGGTGGCGGAGAACGGCGACCTCGCCAACTGGATGGTGCCCGGCAAGATGGTGAAGGGCCCGGGCGGCGCGATGGACCTGGTGTCCGGCGTGCAAGCGCGTCGTGGTGCTGATGGAGCACACGCCGAAGGACGGCAGCCTCGAAGATCCTGCAAGCGCTGCACGCTGCCGATCACCGGCAAGGGCGTGGTCAACATGATCATCACCGACCTGTGCGTGTTCGAGGTGGAGCCGGCAGAGGGGCTGGTGCTGAAGGAACTGCATCCCGGCGTGACGCTGGAGCAGGTCGAGCCAAGACGGGCTGCGCGTTCAAGGTCGCGCTGCCGTAGTGACCGGCGTGCGCAATTTGTGGCTGGGTCGATTCCTGTAGACTCCCACTCTTACACGCCCGCTCGGCGTACATGACCAAGTATGTGTTTCGTTACCGGTGGCGTCGTTTCCAGTCTTGGGAAAGGGCATCGCCGCCGCTTCTCTCGCCGCGATCCTCGAATCGCGCGGCATCCGCGTCACCAACATCAAGCTGGATCCCGTACATCAACGTCGATCCGGGCACGATGTCGCCGTTCCAGCACGGCGAGGTGTTCGTCACCGAGGACGGCGCCGAGACCGACCTCGACCTCGGCCACTACGAGCGCTTCCAGTCGCTCGAAGATGCGCCGCTGGAACAACTTCACCACCGGCCAGATCTACGAGTCGGTGATCAAGAAGGAGCGCACGCGGCGACTACCTCGGCGGCACGGTGCAGGTGATCCCGCACATCACCGACGAGATCAAGGCTCTACATCAAGCGCGGCGCGGGCGACGCCGACGTGGCGATCGTCGAGGTCGGCGGCACGGTGGGCGACATCGAGTCGCTGCCGTTCCTCGAGGCGATCCGGCAGATGGGCCTGGAGCTCGGCCGCAACAACGTCTGCTACATCCACCTGACGCTGGTGCCCTACATCGCCTCGGCGGGCGAGATCAAGACCAAGCCGACCCAGCACTCGGTCAAGGAGCTGCGCGAGATCGGCATCCAGGCCGACGCGCTGCTGTGCCGCACCGACCGGCCGCTGCCCGAGGACGAGCGACGCAAGATCGCCCTGTTCTGCAACGTGCAGAAGGAGGCGGTGATTTCGGCCTGGGACGTGGACTCGATCTACAAGATCCCGATGATGCTGCACGAGCAGATGCTCGACGAGATCGTCTGCCACAAGCTGCAGATCCTGGCGCGCGCGGCCGACCTCGACGGCCTGGACCAAGCTGGTGCACGCGCTGGAGCACCCGGAGCACGAGGTCGACATCGCCTTCGTCGGCAAGTACGTCGACCTGCAGGATTCCTACAAGTCGCTGAACGAGGCGCTGACGCACGCCGGCATCCACACCGCACGCCAAGCGTCAAGATCCACTACGTCGACTCCGAGGAGATCGAGAAGAACGGCGTCGGCGCGCTGGAGAAGATGGACGCGATCCTGGTGCCGGGCGGCTTCGGCAAGCGCGGCACCGAGGGCAAGATCGCGCGCGATCCGCTTCGCGCGCGAGAACGGCATTCCCTACCTCGGCATCTGCCTGGGCATGCAGCTCGCGACCATCGAGTTCGCGCGCAACGTCTGCGGCCTGGCCGGCGCCAACAGCACCGAGTTCGACCCCGACACGCCGCACCCGGTGGTCGCGCTGATCACCGAGTGGCTGGACCGCACCGGCCGCATCGAGCAGCGCAGCGAGAGCCTCGGACCTCGGCGGCACCATGCGCCTGGGCGCGCAGAAGTGCCCGGTCGGAAGCCGGCACGCTGGCGTTCTCCGATCTACGGGCCGGAAGTCAACGAACGGCACCGCCACCGCTACGAGGTGAACAACGTCTACGTGCCGCAGCTCGAGGCCAAGGGCTACAAGGTCTCGGCGCGCACGCCGAGCGAGAACCTGCCGGAGATGATGGAGCTGCCCGGCCACCCGTTCTTCGTCGGCGTGCAGTTCCACCCCGAGTTCACCTCGACGCCGCGCACCGGCCATCCGCTGTTCAAGGCGTTCGTCGCCGCCGCGCTGAAGTACCGCGCGAATGCGAAGCGCCCCGGCGGGACGCTGTCGGTCGTCGCGGCGTGAAGCTCTGCGGCTTCGACGTCGGCCTCGACCGGCCGCTGTTCCTCATTGCGGGTCCGGACACGCTGGAGAGCGAGCAGCTCTGCCTCGACGTCGCCGGCCAGCTGAAGGAGCACACCGCGAAGCTCGGCATGCCCTACATCTTCAAGGGCTCGTTCGACAAGGCCAACCGCACCTCGGGCAAGAGCTACCGCGGCCCCGGCATGGACGAGGGCCTGAAGATTCTTTCGTCAGGTCAAGAAGAAAATCGGCGTTCCGGTGCTGACCGACGTGCACGAGGACACGCCGCTCGAAGGAGGTCGCCGCGGTCGTCGACGTCATCCAGACGCCGGCGTTCCTGTGCCGGCAGACCAATTTCATCCGCAGCCGCGGCGCAGCCAGGGCAAGCCGGTCAACATCAAGAAGGGCCAGTTCCTGTCGCCCTGGGAGATGAAGCAGGTGGTCGAGAAGGCGCGCAGCACCGGCAACCAGCAGATCATGGTCTGCGAGCGCGGCTTCAGCTTCGGCTACAACAACCTGGTGGTCGACATGCGCGGCCTGGCGGTCATGCGCGACACCGGCTGCCCGGTGGTGTTCGACGCCACGCACTCGGTGCAGCTGCCGGGCGGGCAGGGCACCGCGCTGCGGCGGCGCAGCGCGAGCACATCCCGGTGCTGGCGCGCGCGGCGGTCGGCGGCGGGCGTCTCGGGCGTGTTCATGGAGACGCACCCGAAGCCGGACGAGGCGCTGTGCGACGGGCCGAATTCGTGGCCGCTCGCGCCTGATGCCGGAACTGCTCGAGACGCTGGTCGGAGCTGGATCGACTGGTCAAGAAGAAAGGCATTCGTCGAGAACGAAGGTGAAAACGACAATGAGCTCCATCGTCGACGTCGTGGCAAGGGAAATCCTCGACTCGCGCGGCAATCCGACGGTCGAGGCGGACGTGCTGCTCGAGTCGGGCGTGATGGGGCGCGCCGCGGTGCCCTCGGGCGCCTCGACCGGCAGCCGCGAGGCGATCGAGCTGCGCGACGGCGACGCAGCGCCGCTACGGCGGCAAGGGCGTGCTGAAGGCGGTCGAGTCCGTCAACACCGAGATCTCCGAGGCGATCGTCGGCCTCGACGCCTCCGAGCAGGCGTTCATCGACAAGACGCTGATCGACCTCGACGGCACCGAGAACAAGTCGCGCCTGGGCGCCAACGCGCATGCTCGCGGTGTCGATGGCGGCGGCCAAGGCCGCGGCCGAGGAGTCCGGCCTGCCGCTGTACCGCTATTTCGGCGGCTCGGGCGCGATGCAGATGCCGGTGCCGCTGATGAACGTGATCAACGGCGGCGCGCACGCCAACAACAACCTCGACATGCAGGAGTTCATGATCGTGCCGGTCGGGCGCAAGTCGTTCCGCGAAGCGCTGCGCTGCGGCGCGGAGGTGTTCCAGTCGCTGAAGAAGCTGCATCGACGGCAAAGGCATGTCGACGTCGGTCGGCGACGAGGGCGGCTTCGCGCCCAACCTGCCGACGCACGCCGCGGCGATCGAGCTGATCCTCGAGGCGATCGGCAAGGCGGGCTACACGGCCGGGCAGGACGTGATGCTCGCGCTGGACTGCGCGGCGTCCGAGTTCCACAAGGACGGCAAGTACGTGCTCGAATCCGGAGAAGCAAGCTCTGAGCGCCGCAGGAGTTCGCCGACTACCTCGCCGACGCTGGCCGACGCGCTACCCGATCGTCTCGATCGAGGACGGCATGGCCGAGGGCGACTGGGAGGGCTGGAAGCTCCTCACCGCGAAGCTCGGCAGCAAAGCTGCAGCTCGTCGGCGACGACCTGTTCGTCACCAACACCAAGATCCTCGCGCGAGGGCATCAAGCAGGGCGCGGCCAACGCGATCCTGATCAAGGTGAACCAGATCGGCACGCTGACCGAGACCTTCGCCGCGATCGAGCTCGCCAAGCGCGCCGGCTACGGCACCGGTGATCTCGCACCGCTCGGGCGAGACCGAGGACACCACCATCGCCGACATCGCGGTCGGCACCAACGCGCTGCAGATCAAGACCGGCTCGCTGTCGCGCTCCGACCGCGTCGCCAAGTACAACCAGCTGCTGCGCATCGAGGAAGACCTCGGCGACTCGGTCAGCTATCCCGGCAAAGAGGCCTTCCTCGCAGCTCAGATGAAGAATCCTCGCCGGCGTCCTCGGCGCGCTGATCGTCGCTGATCCAGTACCCGCTCTGGCTGGGCAAGGGCGGCTGGATGCGCGTCTGGGACGTGGACCGGCAGCTCGCAGGCGCAGGGCGCGAGAACGAGCAGCCTGGAGATGCGCAACAGCCGCGCTCGCCGCCGAGGTCAAGCGACCTGAAGCAGGGCACCGAGGCGATCGAGGAGCGCGCGCGCTACGAGCTCGGCATGGTCGCGCACGACGAGAGTCTTCTTCCAGATCCGGAGCAGTGACGCAGCGCGTTGCCTTTTCCCAGCGCGACCGGCTGTTCGACAGCGGCAAGGGGTGTCATGCGCCGCGGCACCACGGTCATCGTCGACGGCGGGCACATCGCGAAGGTCAGGGGGCAAGACGCTCTCGGCCCGGCGGGCGAGGTCTACGACCTCAAAGGGCAAGGCGCTGCTGCCGGGGTTGATCGACTGCCATGTGCACGTCACTGCGGTCCACCATGACGTGTTGCGCCTCTCCATGCAACCGCCCTCGCTTGTGCCGCGCAGGCAAGGACGTCCTGCAGGGCATGCTGCTGCGCGGCTTCGACCGTGCGCGATGCCTGCGGGGCGGATTTTCGGCCTGCAGGAGGCAGTCCGAGCGCGGGTTCTTCGACGGCCCGCGGCTGTTCGCCCGCCGGTTGGCCGCTGACGCAGACCGGCGGCCATGGCGACGCGCGGCAGAGGGGCGCGCGCGATGTTTCACTGCACCTGTGCCGGGCTGGGGCTGTTTGGTGCGGTCGCCGACGGGGGTCTCCGGGTGCGGCGCGCGGCGCGCGAGCAACTGCGCAACAGCGCCAACCATCTCAAGGTGATGGCCGGTGGCGGTGTGATGAGCCCGACCGATCCGATCCAGGGCGCAGTATTCGCTCGAGTGCGCGCGATTTGCGAAGAGGCGGCAGCGGCAGATACCTACGTCATGGCGCATGCCTATTCGGCGCGCTCCATCGAGCGCGCAGTCGGCGCACCGGCGTGCGCTCGATCGGGCGGCAACCTGCTCGACGAACGCTCGGCACGCGCGATGAAGAGGCGGGCGCCTATCTGGTGCCGACCTGGCGACCTACGCCGCGCTGGGCGACGAAGCGGCGAAATTGAATTTATCGGCAGAGTACAGTGCAAAAATTGGCGAAGTCGGGCAACGGGATCGAGGCGATCCCGCATCACGCGAAACGCAGGCGTGCCGATCGCGTTCGGCACCGGGCACCTGCCCAGGGCGAATGCATGCGCGCCAGTCACGACGGAGTTCGCCTTGCGGCTGCCGGCAATGTCGCCGGCGGAAATCACCGAGCGCCACCCGCGTCGGCGCCGAGCTGATCAGGCAGTCCGGCAAGCTGGGCGTGATCGCGCCCGGTGCCGCCGCCGACCTGCTGGTGGCGAATGGCGATCCGACCGGGACCTCGCGCCGCTGCTGACCCCGGAGCGGGGCCTGCTGGCGGTGATGAAGGCGGGCCAGTTCTACAGGAACCGGCTCCTAGTCGATTCTCGCGTAGCTGCGACTCAGGGCGCGTCGTTCGCCCGGTGACACGGTCGAAACGCTTTCTTCATCGCCCACGGCCGCAGCTGGTGGTGCAGCGGCACGTAGTAGGTACTTGTCGCGCGTCATGGTCAGCGCCTCGCGGATCATCGCGCGTCGCGCTTCTTCGCGTCGATCTCGGTCTTGATCGCGTCGATCAGCGCGTCGAGCTTCGCGTCGCTGATGCGGCCCGAGGTTGAAGCTGCCCGTCCGCGCCGGTGGTCTTGGTGCGCAGCAGCGACTGCAGCGTGTAGCAGCGCGTCGAAGGTCGCCACGCCCCAGCCGAGCATGTAGGCGCTCGTGTCGAAGTTCAGGATCTTCGGGATGTAGGTTGGCGAACGGCATCGCGTTCAGCTTGGCCGTGACGCCGATCTTCGCCCACATGCCGACCAGCGCCTGGCAGATCTCCTCGTCGTTGACGTAGCGGTTGTTCGGGCAGTCGAGCGTGAACTCGAAGCCGTTCGGGTAGCCGGCCTCGGCGAGCAGCTTCTTCGCGCCGTCGACGTCGACCGGCCGGCGCTTGTCGATGTCCTGCGACCAGCCGTGCACGCTGGGCGCGATCATGATCGCCGGCCGGGATCGACAGGCCGCGCATCGGTGACGCGCTTGATCGCTTCGCGGTCGACCGCCAGGTTGAGCGCCTTGCGCACGCGCACGTCCTTGAACGGGTTCTTGCCCTTGACGTTCGAGTACTGCAGCTCGTCGCTGAACTGGTCCATGCCGATGAAGATGGTGCGGTTCTCGGCGCCGTCGAGCACCTTCAGCTTGCGCGTCCTGCTGCAGGCGCGTCGACGTCCTGCGTCGGCAGGTCGGTGACGCATGTCGACGTCGCCGGCGAGCAGCGCCGCGACGCGCGTGCGCGTCGGACTTGATCGGCGTGTAGATCACCTCGGTGACGTTGCCCTCGCATCTTGCCCCACCAGTCCGTGTTGGCGGTGCATCACGATCCGCTTGTCCGGCTCCCAGCGCTTCGAGCATGTACGGGCCGGTGCCGTTGGTGTTGCGCGAGGCGAAGGTCTCTTCCTTGGCCTTGTAGTCCTGCGACGTTCTGCGACCTTGTTCTTCTCGGCCCAGGCGCTTGCTCATGATGCGGAAATCGACCAGATTGCTGCAGCAGGCACCGGGTTCGGGCCCGTCGAGGATCAGGTCGACGGTGTAGTCGTCGATCTTCTTCACTTCCTTCACGCCGGTGACGTAGAGTCTGCATCGTGCCCTGCGGCTGCGTGATGCGGCCGTAGGAGAACACCACGTCGTCGGCGGTGAACGGCGATGCCGTCGTGGAACTTGACGTTCTTGCGCAGGTTGAAGCGCCACTGCGTCGGCGAGATCTGCTGCCAGCTCGGTCGCCAGGCGCGGCTCGACCTTGAAGTTCTTGTCGTAGCGCACCAGGCCTTCGTAGGCGTGCTGCAGGATGCGCGATCGTGGTGGCGTGGTTCTGCGAGTGCGGGTCGAGCGTCAGGATGTCGTTCTGCGCCGCCCACTTGAGCGTGCGACGGCCTGCGCGGAAGGCGCTGGCGTGCGAGAGGCGGCGGACGCGGCAGCGTCAGCGCGGCCAGGAATCGGTTTGAGTCGCATGAGTCTCCTCCTCAGGAGAATCTATAATACACAAGCCTTCGGAGATCGCACCAGGAGAAATTCTGCAACGCACGCCCGCAGCTCGAGAGCCTTCGACCGCGACGGCTACCTGTTCTTCCCGGCCTGTTCAGGCCGGAGGAGATCAGGTCCTGACCGACGAAGTGCCGGCGCTGTACGCCCAGCGCCGCCCCGAGAACGTGCGCGAGAAGACCGGCGACGTGGTGCGCACCAATTTCGCCGCGCACCTGTACAGCGCGCCGTTCGCGCAGGCTCGCGCGCCATCCCGCGCATGGTCGAGCCGGTCAAGCAGCTGTTCGGCGAAGACGTGTACATGCACCAGTTCAAGATCAACGGCAAGCAGGCCTTCGACGGCGACGTCTGGCAGTGGCACCAGGACTACGGCACCTGGATGAACGACGACCAGATGCCCGAGGCGCGCGCGATGAACGTGGCGATCTTCCTCGACGAGGTGAACGAGTTCAACGGCCCGCTGATGTTCATTCCCGGCAGCCACAAGCAGGGCGTGCTCGACGCCGCGCACGACACCAGCACGACCAGCTATCCGCTGTGGACGATCAACCATGAAGCGATCACGAAGCTGGTCGACCAGGGCGGCATCGTCGCGCCCAAGGGCCCGCCGGGCTCGATGATCCTGTTCCACGGCTGCCTGGTGCACGCCTCGACGTCGAACCTGTCGCCGTGGAACCGCGTCAGCGTGTACCTGTCGCTGTGCGCGGTCTCGAACCACATCCGCCGCTTCAAGCGCCCGGACTACATCGCGCACCGCGACTTCACGCCGATCCAGTGCCTGCCGGACGATTGCCTGCTGAAGGACTACGACGTCGCGCTGCCCTGGAAGGACACGGTTCTTTGAACCTCTACGCACGAAGCTTCTTGAGCGCGAAAGCGGACAACCCGCTTCGCATCGGCCTGATCGGGGCGGGCAAGTTCGCCGCGATGTACCTCGCGCAGGTGCCGCAGACGCCGGGCATCGAGCTGGTCGGCGATCGCCGATCTGTCGCCGGCGAACGCGAAGACGAACCTGAAGCGAGTCGGCTGGATCCGGCCGCGCATTCGCGACCGATCTCGGACGACTGGCAGAAGCTGGTCGCCGAATCCCGAGGTCGACATCGTCATCGAGGCGACCGGCAATCCGATCGCGGCGGTCGAGCACATCCTCGGCGCGTTCAAGCAACGGCAAGCACGTGGTCAACGTGACGGTCGAGGCCGACGCGTTCTGCGGGCCGCTGCTGGCGCAGAGGGCAGCGGAGGCGGGCGTGGTCTACAGCCTGGCCTACGGCGACCAGCCGGCGCTGATCTGCGACCTGGTGGACTGGGCGCGCGCCGCCGGATTCCCGGTCGTCGCGGCCGGCCGCGGCCACAAGTGGCTGCCGCATTTCGCGCAGTCGACGCCCGAGACGGTGTGGGGCCACTACGGCCTCACGCCCGAGCAGGCGAAGCTCGGCGGCCTGAACCCGAAGATGTTCAATTCCTTCCTCGACGGCTCGAAGCCGGCGATCGAGACCACCGCGGTGTGCAACGCCACCGGCCTCACGCCTGCGCCCGGCGGGCTGCTGTATCCGCCCGGTTCGATCGACGAGATTCCCGTCGCTGATGCGGCCGCGCGACGAAGGCGGCGTGCTGCACCACAAGGGGCAGGTCGAAGTCATCTCGTCGCTCGAGCGAAGGATGGAACGCCGATTCCGCTACGACATCCGCTTCGGCGTGTTCGTGGTGTTCGAAGGCGAGACCGACTACATCCAGCCGCTGCTTCAGCGAATACGGCGTGAAGACCGATCCGTCGGGGCGCTACGCCTGCATGTACAAGCGCTGGCACCTGATCGGCCTGGAGGTCGGCATTTCGGTCGCCTCGGTCGGGCTGCGCGGCGAAGCCGACCGGCTGCGCGACCGGCTGGCGTGCCGATGCAGTCGCGGTGCGCGAAGAAAGATCTGGCCAAAGGCGAAATCCTCGACGGCGAGGGCGGCTACACCGTCGGTCGGCCGGCTGATGCCGGCCGAGGCTTCGCTGCGCGCAAGGCTGCCTGCCGCTCGGCCTCGCGCACGGCTGGAAGATGCTGCAGCCGGTCGCCGCCGGCCAGCCGCTCAGGTGGAGCGACGTGGCTTTCGACGCGAACGTCGCCTGCGGTGAAGCTGCGCCGCGAGAAATGGAGCAGGCCTTCGGGCTCAGGCAGCGTTCGGCAGCCTGAAAGAGGAACGCGCTGTGGCGGCCAAGTCCTTCCTGCCTGTGTTCGACGCCGAATATGCCGAAGCTCGGTGTGCGCGCCGAGACATTCCGGCGCGCCTTCGAGATCCTCGAGGCGATGAACAAGACCCGCTACACGGTCGTGGAAACCGGCTGCGCGCGTAGCGAGGGCAATTGGTCCGGCGACGGTCAGAAGCACCCTGCTGTTCGACCGGTTCGTCAATTTCTGGGATGGGCGCGTGCTGACGGTCGACATCGACGAGGACCGCCTGCGCCCGCCTGCGCAGCCGGGTCAGCCCGAAGGTCAGCGTGACCTGCTCCGACAGCGTCGCCTGCCTTGCGCAGCTCGTACGCGACGGCGGTCTGGACATCGACTTCCTGTATCTTGATTCGCACGATCTGGACTGGAGCAATCCGCATCCGGCGGCGCTGCACCACCTGCAGGAGTTGTGCGCCGTCATGCCGTTGCTGGCGAACGGCACGCTGGTCGTGGTCGACGACACCGCCAGGACAGGCGCTGGTGTCATTGAAGGGGATGGGAATGGTCGTCCACGACTTCGGCATCTCGGGAAAAGGCGTCTACGTCGCGGAATTCTTCGCCAAGATCGGTTGCACGCCCATGATCGAGGGTTACCAGTACGGCTGGATCATCCCTGACGCTGCGCTTCTTCAGTTTTTCAGGTAGCGATAAATCTCGGTATGGTCGGCCCCTGCGGATCAGCCGGCCGAGCGCCGCGCGCCAGATTTGCAGGGTCTTGTCAGGTAAGGGGTTTCGATTCCCGATTCCGCGGGCAATCTCCTCGCTATGCCCGACGTCCTTCGTCATCAGCGCCAGGGCGAAGCCGGAGGCAAAGGCCTTGGTAGAATACCTGCTGGGGGATTTTCCGCTCGGTGGTGCTGTTCTTTCCGGTCGAGGCGTTGATCACGGCGATCAGCGTTTTCGGATCGAGGCCGAACTTCTCGCCGATCAGCAGCGCTTCCATGCCGGCCACGGTGCCGGCGGCGCCGAGGTAGTTGTTCAGCGCCTTGGTGGCGTGGCCCGGAGCCCAGGCCGCCGCGCGTGGAAGATCTCGCTGCCCATGGCCGACAGCACCGGGCGCACGCGTTCCAGCAGCGCTGGCGTCGCCGCCCACCATCAGCGCGAGCGTGCCGTCCGCGGCCTTAGCGCTGGCGCCGGACACCGGGCTGTCCAGCATGTGGATGCGCTTCTTCGCAGCAGCGCGCCGAGTTCGCGCGTGGTGGCCGGATCCGAAGAACTCATGTCGACCACGATCGCGCCCGCGCCGCGAGGCCGGGCAGGGCGGCCAGCGACGGCGCTGCGCACCGCCTGCGCCATCCGGGCACCATGGTGATCAGAACTGACGAATGCTCCCGCGGCTTCTCTTGCCGTCTTACAATTTCCCAGAGCCATTCAAATCATAAGAACGAACTGTCAAACCCGGCCTTGCGTGAGGTTCGCGGTCATCAGGCTGCCCATCAGCCCGAGACCGATGAAAGCGACCTTCACACGCCGCGCTCCTTGAACACTTCGCTTCGCGGAACGGAAGCTCTCCACCGCCGCCGGCACGCCGCAGTAGACCGCGACCTGCAGGAACACCTCGCCGGATCTCCTCCTTGGTGAGGCCGTTGTTGAGCGCGCCGTTGATGTCAGCTTGAGCTCGTGCGTGCGGCCGAGCGCCGACAGCATCGCCAGGTTCAGCATCGAGCGCGTCTTGCGCGACAGGCCGGCGGCGGTTCAGACGTCGTTCCAGCAGTAGGTGTTGAGCAGCTCGGTGAACGTGCTGGTTGAAGTCGTCCGCCGCGGCCTGCGCCTTGTCGACGTACTCCGCGCCCAGCACTTCGCGGCGCGTCTTCAGTCCGGCCTCATGACGCTCTTTATGGTTTCTTTTGTCCATGATTTTCCTCAGACGATATCCTCGTAGCGAATTCCCCGGCCCGCCGCAGCAGCGCCGTCGTAAGGCCAGCCCGCCAGGCCGCGGCCCGGCGCGGAACGGCAGCGTGACGGGCGCGGGGTTTCGCTTCAAGCACACTTGCGCGGGAGATGCGGCAGGTTGTCGCCGTGCCATCGGTAGTCGGCTGCCGGCCTGGATCTCGCAGGCGCGCTGCAGCGTCCAGTAGGTCGGTGAAGGCTTCCGGCAATGCCTGCGCGGCAGGCGACCAGCAGGCCGTGGTTGCGCAGGATCAGCACCGACTTCGTGCCGGGCTCTTCACCAGGCGCGATTGCTCCTCGGCGTCGGTGCGTGACGCCCTTCGAAGTCGTGCGTAGGCAACTCTGGCCGTACAGGATCGCCGCTGTAGAAGTCGTCGGCCGCAGGCCGTCCTTCCTTGCAGGACGACGGACGCTGCCGGCGGTGGTGTGCGGTATGGATGATGCAATGCGCGTCGGGCCGCGCGCGCGTGGATCGCGCCGTGGATCACGAAGCCGGCCTGATGTGTGACCCGAGTACCCGAGCCGTCCATCGCCGTCGCCGGCGACGTTGATCCTGACCAGGTTGCGAGGCCGTGACCTCGTTGTAGCCAGGCGCCGTAGGGGTTGATCGAGGTAGTGCTGGATCGGGTCCCGGCACCTTCGCCGTGATGTGGTTGTAGATCGAGCTCGGTCCAGCCCAGCCAGTCGACGGCGCGGTAGCAGACGCGGTTCCAGCCGCAGTCGCCCATTCGCCTTCCGCGGTCATGCCGGCGGGCTTTGTGGCGCATGACCTTTTCGCTCAGGTCCATGGGTCTGCCCTCCAAAGAAAAAAGCGCGGGCCTCGCGGTTCGCGCCTTGCTACGTCAAAGCGGCTGCTATTTTCCCATGATTTTGCCGGAAGCGCTCCCAATCGCTTGCCGTTGAAGCGCTGCAGCTGCACCGACTTCGATCGGCGCAAAATCGTCGCCGGCGGTGTTGATCGTGACGCCCGGGCAGCATGGTGTCGACGGGTAGCCCTTCATCGCTGGCGGCCTGCTTCATGATGTTTTCGCGCGTCAGGTTGTCGCCGGCCTGCTTGAGCACCTGGTGCAGCGTCGTGCGCCACGGTGTAGCCGTAGATGTTCGACGCGTCGATCAGGCTGCCGTCCGGGTAGTACTTCTTCATGAAGGCTTCGCCACTTCTTCATCGCCGGGTCGTTCGCCCACTGCTTGTCGGTCGAGTCCTTGAGGTAGGCGGTGGTGATGATGCCGACCGACTTTTCCAGGCCGCGCCGGCGTGAGCACCGAGCCGACCGACGGCCGAGACGTTGTTGAGGTACTGCACCGGCTTCCAGCCGATGTCGTAGGCCTTGCGGATCGCCTGCGCGGCGAACTTCGGCGTGCGTGACGTTGAAGAACACGTCGGCGCCCGAGCCCTGCAGCTGCACGATCTGCGAGTCGACGGTCGGATCGGTCACCTCGTAGGACGACCTCGGCGACGATCATGCTTGCCGGCCTTGTCGCCGAGCCCGTCCTTCAGGCCCTTGAGGTAGTCCTTGCCGTAGTCGTCGTTCTGGTAAAGCACGCCGATCTTCGCGTTCGGCTTGGTCTGCAGGATGTGCTGCGCGTAGATGCTGCGCCTCGGTCTGGTAGTTCGGCTGCCAGCCCATGGTCCAGGGAAGTTCTTCGGGTCGTTCCACTTGGTGGCGCCGGTGGCGACGTACAGCTGCGGCACCTTCTTCGCGTTCATGTACTTGTGGATCGCCGTGTTCGACGGCGTGCCGAGCGTCTGGAACACGAACAGCACCTCGTCCTGCTCGACCAGCTTGCGCACCATCTCCACCGTCTTCGGCGGGCTGTAGCCGTCGTCGTAGGAGATGAAGTTGATCTTGCGGCCGTTGATGCCGCCCTGCTCGTTGACCATCTTGAAGTAGGCGGCGATCGATCTTGCCGATCGTGCCGTAGGCCGAAGCCGGGCCGCTGTAGGGATTGGTGTTGCCGATCTTGATCTCGGTGTCGGACGCGCCCGGGTCGTATTTCTTCTGCGCGAGCGCCGCCGGGCGACGCCAGCGCGGCGGCGAGCAGCGCTGCGATGGGAACGAGCTTGCAGTTTCATGGACGGATCTCCTCCTTCGGTAGGACTGACCGCGGATTTTTGCCTCTTTCGCGTGCAGTCGCGCCAGCAGCCATGCGCACGGCGCCGGCGACGCCCGTCGGGCATCACGTAGACGAAGCCGATCAGGAACAGGCCGAAGATCGCCCAGGGCGCGGCCTTCGAGATCTCGTCGGCGATGTTCGGCACGAACTGGATGAACAGCGCGCCGTAGATCGCGCCCGAGATCGAGGCCAGCCCGCCGATCACGATGCCGACCAGGAACGTGATCGACAGGAAGATGTTGAAGCTGTCGGGCGCGACGAACTGCACGGCGATCGCGCCCAGCGCGCCGGCGACGCCGGTGTACATCGCCGACGACGCCGAAGGTGAGCGACTTGTAGAGCGCGTTGTTGACGCCCATCGCCTCGGCGGCGATGTGCTGGTCGCGGATCGCGATCAGCGCGCGGCCGACGCGGCCGCGCAGCAGGTTCCAGCGCGAGCACGAACATCACGCAGCGTCACCGCGAGCGTGAAGAAGTACAGCCACTGGTCGGGTTGAGCGGCAGGCCCGGGAGGAGCGGGCGCCTCGGGCTTGGTGATGACGATGCCCTGCACGCCGCCGGTCCACTTCTCGAGGTGGTGGTACTTGAGCAGCTGCGGCAGCGACACGCCGAGCGCGAAGGTGGCGAGCGCGAGGTACAGGCCCTCCAGGCGCAGCGCCGGCAGGCCGAACAGGAAGCCGACCAGCAGGCACACCGCGCCGGCCACCGGCAGCGTCGCCCAGTAGGGCACGCCGAACTTGTCCATCAGGATCGCCGTGCAGTAGGCGCCGATGCGCGTAGAACGCGCCGTGGCCGAGCGAGATCTGGCCGTTGTAGCCGGTCAGGATGTTCAGCCCGAGCAGCGCGATCGGCGTAGACCAGCACCAGCGTGAACTGGAAGGTGCGGTAGTTGCTGACGACGAACGGCAGCGCGCAGCGCCGGCGACCAGCAGCACGATCGCGCAGGACGGATGATGCTTGGCGCCGCGGTCATACGCGGCGTCACGTGCGACCTTGCCGAAGAAGCCCGGACGGCCGCGACCGATCAGCACGCCGATGATCAGCACCAGCGCGACCGCGAGCTTCAGCTCGTTGCCGATCACGAAGGCGCCGAGCACGTTCTCCAGCACGCCGACCAGGAAGCCGCCGAACACCGCGCCGCCAGGGCTGTCGATGCCGCCGACCAGCGCCGCGGCGAAGGCGTACAGCAGGATGCCGCCCATCATGTTCGGATCGAGGTAGACGATCGGCGCCACCATCATGCCGGCGATCGCGCCGATCGCCGCGGCGAGGCCCCAGCCGAGCGCGAGCATCCAGCCGACGCGGATGCCGACCAGCCGGCTCGACTCCGGGTTCTGCGCCGCGGCGCGCATCGCGAGGCCGAGCGGCGTGAAGCGGAAGAACAGCGTACAGCAGCGCCAGCACGACCAGCGTGACGCCGATCGCGCCGAGCTCGTGCGGCGACATGATACGCTGCCGAACGCCGATCTCGCTCGGGAACGGGCTCGGGAAGGTCTTGATGGTGTAGGTGTAGATCCAGCCGGCGACGCTGTTGAGGATCACCAGCAGGCGCGATGAACACCACGACCACCGCCAGCACCGGCGCGTTCTCGACCGGCCGGATGACGACGCGCTCGATCAGCGACGCCGAGCACGAAGGCGATGCCGACGGTGAGGAAGAACGCCGGCCCAGTAGCGGCACGCCGGCGTTGATGCAGGCTCCAGGCGATGTAGGTGGAGAACATCGCCATCTCGCCCTGCGCGAAGTTCACCAGGTGCGTCGCCTGGTAGATCATCACCAGCGCGAGCGCGAGGCTGGCGTAGATGCCGCCGGTGGCGAGGCCGGCGAGCACCTGGTGCAGGAAGGCGTCCATGCAGTCTCTCAGTAGCCGAGGTAGGAGCGGCGCACCGCGTCGTCGCTCTTGATGTCGTCTGCGGCTGCCCGACAGCACGACGCGGCCCGGTTTCGATCAGGTAGGCGTGGTCGGCGAGGTCGAGCGCCATCGCCGCGTTCTGCTCCACCAGCAGCATGCTGACGCGCTCGCGTCTCGTTGATCGCGCGCAGGATGCTCGAACAGCTCGCGCACGATCAGCGGCGCGAGGCCGAACGACGGCTCGTCGAGCAGCAGCAGCTTGGGCCGCAGCATCAGCGCGCGCGACACCGCCAGCATCTGCTGCTCGCCGCCCGGAGAGCGTGCCGGCCTGCTGGCGCCGGCGCTCCTGCAGGCGCGGAAAGTAGCCGTACATGCGCTCGAGGTCCGCCTCCACGCGCCGCGCTGTCCGCGCGCGTGTACGCGCCGAGCCGCAGGTTCTCCTCGGTGGTCAGGTTGACGAAGGTGCCGCGGCCGTCCGGCACGTGCGCGACGCCCAGGCGCACGATGTCCTCGGTCGCGCGCGCCGTCGATGCGCTGGCCGCCGAAGCGGATCTCGCCCTCGCGTGCGCACCATGCCGCACAGCGCGCGCAGCGTCGTCGTCTTGCCGGCGCCGTTGGCGCCGAGCAGCGTGGTGATCGCGCCTTCCTCCATGGCGAAGTCGATGCCGTGCAGGACGCGCGTCTGGCCGTAGGCGCGCGTGCAGGCCTGCGACTTCGAGCAGCGCCATCAGGCGGCGGCTCCCAGATAGGCCTGGATGACCTCGGGTGCTGGCGGCACCTCGGCCGGCGTGCCCTCGGCGATCTTGCGGCCGAAGTTGAGCGCCACCACGCGATCGGAGATGCTCATCACCAGGCTCATGTGGTGCTCGACCAGCAGCACCGTGAGCTTGAGGCGGTCGCGGATATCGCGGATCAGCGTGCCGAGCGCGCCGACCTCCTCGTGGTTCAGGCCGCTCGCCGGCTCGTCGAGCAGCAGCAGCTTCGGCTCGCTGGCGAGCGCGCGCGCCGAGCTCGACGCGCTTCTGCGTGCCGAAGGGCAGGTCGGCGACGCGCGCTCGCGCGACCGGCTTCGAGTCCGAGCAGCGCGGATCAGCGCGCGCGCCTTCTCGGCGCGTGCGCCTGCTCCTCGCGCGCGCACGCGCGGCAGGCGCAGCGCGTTGGCGAAGAAGCCGCTGCGCGTGCGGCAGTGGCGCCCGACCATGACGTTGTCGAGCACCGCTCATGCGTGCGGAACAGCGCGCAGGTTCTGGAAGGTGCGGCCGATGCCGAGCGCGGCGATGCGATGGCGCGGCGACGCTGCAGCAGCGAGCGCGCCGTCGAAGAGGATGTCGCCGCTGTCGCACCGCGTAGAGCCGCGACGAGGCAGTTGAACAGCGTGGTCTTGCCGGCGCCGTTCGGGCCGATCAGGCCGACGATCTGCGCCGGGCGCGACGTCGAAGGAGACGTCGTCGAGCGCGACGATGCCGCCGAAGCGCACGCCGACGTTCTGCACGCGCAGCAGCGCCCTGCGCCGTTTGCCGCAATTCCGATGACTCTCCTCCTGCAGGGAAGTGCTTGCTGCTCTGCGCCGGAGTGTACGATGTAATCGGTGTATTGGGCAAAGCCGGAAGGGGGCATGGCGATGATCCAGATCCACGATGCAGCGCGTGCCGCTGTCGATCAATCACGCTCATCGAGCGGGCGGGCGAGGCTGTTCCCGCAGGTCGAGATCGTCAGCCGGCTGCCGGACAAGTCGCTGCGGCGCCACCGCTTCGCGGATTTCCACCGCCGCGCGCGCCAGCTCGCGCGCCGCGCTGCTCGCCGCCGGCCTGAAGAAGGGCGACCGCGTCGCGACGCTGTGCTGGAACCACTACGCGCACCTCGAATGCTATTTCGGCATTCCGGCGGCGGGCGGCGTGATGCACACGCTGAACCTGCGGCTTGCGCCCGACGAGATCGGCTGGATCGCGAACCACGCCGAGGACCGCTTCCTCATCGTCGACGACATCCTGCTGCCGCTGCTCGAGCAGTTCACGCGGCAAGGCGAACTTCGAGAAGGTGATCGTCGTGCCGTTCAGCGGCGCGCCAGGTCGCATCGCCGTTCATCGACTACGAAGCATTCCTCGACGAACGCGCCCGACGGCATTCGAATACGCCGCGCACGGACGAGGACGATCCGATCGCCATGTGCTACACCTCGGGCACGACCGGGCGGCCGAAGGGCGTCGTGTATTCGCACCGCTCGACCGTCATCCACACGCTGATGGCCAACCAGCCGGACCACTGGGATCTGCCGCAGCGCGACAGCGTGCTGCCGGTGACGCCGATGTTCCACGCCAACTGCTGGGGCGTTCCCTTACGGCTGCGTGATGATGGGCATCAAGCTGGTGTTTCCCGGGCCCGCACCTGCATCCCGGAGGACCTGCTCGCCGCTGTTCAGGCGCGAGAAAGCCGACTTACGTGCTCGGCGTGCCGACCATCTGGCTCGCCGATGCTGCAGCTGCTCGACTACGATCCGGAGCGCTACAAGCTGCCGCCGGGCATGCGCATGCTGGTCGGCGGCGCGGCGGTGCCGGAATCGCTGATCCGCGCCTTCGCGCGGCATGGCGCGACGATCTCGCAGGGCTGGGGCATGACCGAGACGAGCCCGCTCGCCACGATCGCCTACATCGAAGCCGGAGCTGCAGCACTGACCGAGGAACGAGCGCTTCGCGCGCTATCGCGACCGCAGGCGTGCCCGCGCCGCTCGATCGATCTCCGCATCGTCGGCGACGACGGCGCCGAGACAGCCGTGGGACGGCGCACAGCGTCGGCGAAATCCAGGTGCGCGGGCCGTTCATCACCGGCAGCTACCACAACGTGCCGCAGCGAGCCCGAGCAAGTTCACCGGCGACGGCTGGCTGCGCACCGGCGACGTCGCGTCGATCGATGCGCACGGCTACATCCGCATCACCGACCGCACCAAGGACCTGATCAAGTCGGGCGGCGAATGGATCAGCTCGGTCGACATGGAGAACCTGCTGATGGCGCATCCCGCGGTGCCGGAGGCGGCGGTGATCGCGATCCCGGACGCGAAGTGGAGCGAGCGGCCGCTCGCCTGCGTCGTGCTGCAGCCCGCGCAAGCAGCGCGACGCCGGACGAGCTGCGCGCGCACCTCGTCCAGAGTTCGCCAAGTGGCAGCTGCCCGAGCGCTTCGAGTTCCTCGACGCGATTCCGCGCACCTCGACCGGGAAGTTCTGGAAAGTGAAGCTGCGCGAGCGGTTCGCGCCTACCTGAGCTTGCTAGGCGTGTGGCGCCGGTTGCGCGTGTGGGGTGACCTGCGCCGGCCAGCGGCCCTTCTCGACCGCGCTCGCCCAGGCAGCGCTCGTCAGCACCTCGGCGCTTTCCAGCTCGTAGACCGCGCTGTACTTCGGCTCGCCTTCCACCACGATCGTCTTCAGCTCGCCGCCCATGCTCATCTTCGAGCGGCGCGAGCGTCGTGCGCACGACCGAGAGGCACGCCGGGAACCTTGAGCAGCTCGGGAATGTGCTCGCTGATCGTAGACCTCGTTGAACAGCGCCTCCTTGTCGGGATCTGACGTCCATGCTGGCGGTGAATACGTAGCGGGTTCCTCGGGTTCATGGATGAGCCTCCTCGGTTTCGTTCAGCGTGTCAGGTCATACGAACGTCGACATCTTGGCTGTGCGGATCGCGCAGCGTGAGAAGCCTGTCCGTCGGCGAGCTTCAGGAACGCGTATATGCGGTAATTGCAGGCGGCGTACAGCGAAGGATCGGCGGTCCGTCCAGCAAATCGTGCAGCTTGTAGACGGATGGATGAAACCCGATCGTCTTCTCCGGTCGCCTGCGCGAACTGGAACGAAGAAGGTCTCGCCGCAAGTCGCCCGGCTCCAGACCTTCGTCTCGCTGCCGTGGGTCAACGTGAGCTTGTCCCGCTCGATCACTACCTTGAGCGTGGCGAGCCGCCAGGTACCGAGCAGCTCGGGCGCCATCCGGTCCGCTTCTGCGCGACTGGTTGAAGGACTTCATCCAGCGGGTGAGGCCGACGTCGCCGCCCATCCACTGGTGCACGAGTTCGGCGGTCTGCGGGATGCCGGTCGCGACGAAGCCGAGGAGCGCGACTCCGAGCAGGATCAGCGGCGGGGAACTCTCCGCTCCCGTGCCACTGCGACACGAGCAGCGCCAGGCCACCGACGGCCGGTGCCGAACGCGATCCACTGCAGACCGAAGTAGATCCCGTCGAAGCTGACGATGTTGAAGCCGGGCCGCGAGCCGCTCGCCGCGACCCAGCGGCTGGTCAGCGCCGCAAGAGCGAGCGCTGCGAGGAGGACGTAAAGCGCGGTCTTGTTGGCCACGCGGCGACGCTTAGTCGCCGCCGCGCTTCTGCGCGCTGTCCTGCATCGCCTTGGTTGCGTCGTCGATCTTCTGCTGCGCGCGCTGCTGCGTGCGCTTGCCTTCCTCGAGCTCCTGCTTTTGATCGCCGCGGCGGTCGCCGCGGTGCCGGCGGTCTCGACGCCGCACGCCGTGAGGAACGCTGCTGCGAGCGCCGCAACGAACTTGCTCATGACTGGCCCTCCTCTACCGTACCTCACGTCGAGGATCTCGTAGCGCTTGACCCCGCCCGGCGTCTGCGCCTCGACCTCGTCGCCCGCGTACTTGCCGATCAGCGAGCGCGCGATCGGCGAGCTGATCGAGATCTTGCCTGACTTGATGTCGGCTTCGTCGTCGCCGACGATCTGCCAGCGTCACGGTCGGCGCCTCGCCGACTTGTCGTCGAGGTCGACCGTCGCGCCGAACACGCACGCGCCCGTCCGCGTCGTGCAGCTTCGGGTCGATGATCTGGGCGTTGCCGAGCTTCGCCTCGAGATCGGAGATGCGGCCCTCGATGAAGCCCTGCGCTCGCGCGCCGCCTCGTATTCCGCGTTCTCCGAAAGGTCGCCGTGCGAGCGCGCATCGGCGATCGCCGGTGATCGCGGGCCGCTCTACGCCCTTCAGTCGCTGGAGCTCCGCGCGCATGAGCCCGACGCCGCGCGTGGTGATGGGGTCTTGGCCATCGCGAATCTTAGCGCAATTGCGCGTGCAGCTCCTGCAGATGGTACGGCCGCAGCGCTTGAGCGCCCGCATGCCGTTGCAGGCAGCGCGCGCGCCCGCGATCGTCGTGTAGTAGGTCACCCGCTGCGACAGTGCGGTCACGCGGATGGAGCGCGAGTCCGACACTGCGCGGTGCGCGTTTCCTCGACCGTGTTGACGATGAGGCTGATCTCGCCGTTCTTGATCATGTCGACGATGTGCGGCCGCCCTTCCGCGACCTTGTTGACCACGGTCACGTCGATGCCGTGCGCGGCGAGCACCGTCCGCGGTGCCGCGCGTCGCGAGCAGCTCGAAGCCCAGCTCGATGCAGGTCGCGCGCGACCGGCACCGACCGCGAGCTTGTCGCCGTCGCGCACGCTGATGAACGCGCGTGCCGGTCTTCGGGCAGCTTCGCGCCCGCGGCGATGCTGCGATTTGACGAACGCCTCGCCGAAAGTCTCGCCCACGCCCATCACCTCGCCGGTCGACTTCATCTCCGGGCCGAGGATGGTGTCGACGCCGGGAAACTTGACGAACGGGAACACCGCTTCCTTCACCGAGAAATAGCCGCGGCACGACCTCGCGCGTCACGCCCTGCTCGGCGAGCGATCTTGCCGACCATGCAGCGCGCCGCGATCTTGGCGCAGCGGACACGCCGGTCGCCTTGCCGACGAAGGGCACGGTGCGCGACGCGCGCGGATTGACCTCGAGCACGTAGATCGATGTCGCGTCTGGATCGCGAACTGGACGTTCATCAGCCCGACGACCTTCGAGCGCCGTGCGCGAGCTCGACCGTCTGCCGGCGCAGCTCGCGCTCGAGGTCGGCTGGCGAGCGAATGCGGCGGCAGGCGAGCACGCCGAGTCGCCCGAGTGCACGCCGGCCTGCTCGATGTGCTCCATGATCCCGCCGATCAGCACCGCGCTTGCCGTCGCACGACCGCGTCCACGTCGACCTCGATGGCGTCCGACAGGAAGCGGTCGAGCAGCACCGGCGAATCGTTCGACACCTTCACCGCCTCGCGCATGTAGCGCTCGAGGTCCGTCTGCTCGTGCACGATCTCCATCGCGCGGCCGCCGAGCACGTAGCTCGGGCGCACCACCAGCGGATAGCCGATCTCCCCGGCGAGCTTGCAGCGCGTCGGCCTCGGTGCGCGCGGTAGCGGTTCGGCGGCTGCTGCAGCCCAGATCGGTCGAGCAGCTTCTGGAAGCGCTCGCGGTCCTCGGCCATGTCGATCATGTCGGGCGCTGGTGCCGATGATCGGCACGCCGTTCGCCGCGAGGTCGCGCGCGAGCTTGAGCGGCGTCTGGCCGCCGTACTGCACGATCACGCCGAAGGGCTTCTCGACTTGTCGACGATCTCGAGCACGTCCTCGAGCGTCAGCGGCTCGAAGTAGAGGCGGTCGGAGGTGTCGTAGTCGGTCGAGACCGTCTCCGGGTTGCAGTTGACCATGATGGTCTCGAAGCCGTCCTCGCGCAGCGCGAGCGCCGCGTGCACGCAGCAGTAGTCGAACTCGATGCCCTGCCCGATGCGGTTCGGCCCGCCGCCGAGCACGATGACTTTCTTGCGCTGTCGGTCGGCTGCGCCTCGCACTCCTCCTCGTAGGTCGAGTACATGTACGCGGTGCGCGTCGCGAACTCCGCCGCGCAGGTGTCGACGCGCTTGTAGACCGGGCGGATTCCGAAGCGCGTGGCGTCCGCGCCCGCACGTCGTTCTCGCTCGCGTTGAACAGGTAGCGCGAGCCGCCGGTCGGAGAATCCCTTGCGCTTGAGCACGCGCAGCGTGTCGGCATCGATCGTCGTCGAGCCGTCTGTCGTCGAGCTCCATCTCGAGGTCGACGATTTCCTTGATCTGCGCGAGGAACCAGGGATCGATGTGGGTGAGCTGGTGCACCTCCTCGAGCGTGAACCCGTTCTCGAAGGCGTCGCCGACGTACCAGATGCGCTCGGGGCCGGGCTCGCCGAGCTCCTTCTCGAGCGTTCTCGCGGTCGGTGGTCTTCTGGTTCAGGCCGTCGACGCCGACCTCCAGGCCCCGCAGCGCCTTCTGGAACGACTCCTGGAAAGTGCGGCCGATCGCCATCACCTCGCCCACCGACTTCATCTGCGTCGTCAGCCGGTCGTTCGCCTGCGGGAACTTCTCGAACGCGAAGCGCGGCACCTTGGTGACGACGTAGTCGATGGTCGGCTCGAACGACGCCGGCGTGGCGCCGCCGGTGATCTCGTTCTTCAGCTCGTCGAGCGTGTAGCCGACCGCGAGCTTGGCCGCGACCTTGGCGATCGGGAAGCCGGTCGCCTTGGACGCGAGCGCCGACGAGCGCGACACGCGCGGGTTCATCTCGATCACCAGCATGCGCCCGTCTTCGGGTTGATCGGCGAACTGCACGTTCGAGCCGCCGGTGTCGACGCCGATCTCGCGCAGCACCGCGATCGAGGCGTCGCGCATGATCTGGTATTCCTTGTCGGTCAGCGTCTGCGCCGGCGCGACGGTGATCGAGTCGCCGGTGTGCACGCCCATCGGGTCGAGGTTCTCGATCGAGCAGACGATGATGCAGTTGTCCTTGCGGTCGCGCACCACCTCCATCTCGAATTCCTTCCAGCCGATCACCGACTCCTCGATCAGCAGCTCGTGCGTCGGCGAGGCGTCGAGCCCGCGCTCGCAGATCGCGACGAACTCCTCGCGGTTGTAGGCGATGCCGCCGCCCGATGCCGCCGAGCGTGAACGACGGCCGGATCACCGCCGGGAAAGCCGATCTCGGCCTGGACCTGCAGCGCCTCCTCCATCGAGTGCGCGAGCGTCGAGCGCGGGCAGGCGAGGCCGATCCGCGCCATCGCCTGCTTGAATTTCTCGCGGTCCTCGGCCTTGTCGATCGCCTCGCTGCGACGCGCCGATCATCTCGACGCCGTAACTTCTCGAGCACGCCGTTCGCGCGCGAGGTCGAGCGCGCAGTTGAGCGCCGTCTGGCCGCCCATGGTCGGCAGCAGCGCGTCCGGGCGCTCGCGCGCGATGATGCGCGCCGACCATCTGCCAGGTGATCGGCTCGATGTAGGTGGCGTCGGCCATCTCCGGGTCGGTCATGATGGTCGCCGGATTGGAATTCACCAGGATCACCCGGTAGCCTTCCTCGCGCAGCGCCTTGCACGCCTGCGCGCCGGAATAGTCGAACTCGCAGGCCTGGCCGATGACGATCGGCCCCGCGCCGATGATGAGGACGCTCTTGATGTCGGTGCGCTTAGGCACGCTTGCGCATCCTCCATCATCTTCGCGAAGCGATCGAACAGGTAGCCGATGTCGTGCGGCCCGGGACTCGCCTCGGGATGTCCCTGGAAGCAGAACGCCGGCCGGTCGGTGCGCGCGAGGCCCTGCAGGACTGCCGTCGAAGAGCGAAACGTGCGTGGCCTCGAGATTCGCCGGAAGCGTCGCCGGATCGACCGCGAAGCCGTGGTTCTGGCTGGTGATGACGACCGTGCCGCGTCTCCAGGTCCTTCACCGGGTGGTTGGCGCCGTGGTGGCCGAACTTCATCTTCACGGTCTTCGCGCCCGAGGCGAGGCCCATGAGCTGGTGGCCCGAGGCAGATGCCGAACAGTCGGGATCGCCCGCGTCGAGGATTTCGCGGATCGCGTCGGATGGCGTAGTCGCAGGGCTCGGGGTCGCCCGGGCCGTTGGACAGGAACACGCCGTCGGGCTTCAGCGCAGAGCACCTCGGCCGCGGGCGTCTGCGCGGGCAGGACCGTCACCCGTGCAGCCGCGCTCGACCAGCATGCGCAGGATGTTGCGCTTGACGCCGTAGTCGTAGGCCGCGACGCGAAAGCGCGGCGTGCGCCCCTTCCGCGAAGCCGCTCCCGATCCGCCACTGTCCTTCGGTCCACTCGTAGGGCTTCGCCGGTCGTCACGACCTTCGCGAGGTCCATCCCGGCGAGGCCCGGAAAGCGCGCGCGCCGCCGCGAGCGCGCTCGCGACGTCGTCCGAGCCCGCGAGCAGGGCGCCGTTCTGCGCGCCCTTCTCCGCGAAGGATGCGGGTCAGGCGCCGCGTGTCGATGCCGGCGATCGCCGGCACGCCGCTCGCGGCGAGGAAATCGGTGAGACCGCGCTCCGCCCGCCAGCTCGACATCCGCGCAGGGACGTCCCGCACCACCAGGCCTGCGGCGAACACCTTCGCCGATTCCATGTCCTCGGCGTTGGTGCCGGTGTTGCCGATGTGGGGATGGGTCAAGGTGACGATCTGCCGGCAATAGGAAGGGATCGGTCAGGATCTCCTGATACCCGGTGATCGCCGTGTTGAACACGACTTGCCCGGAAGCGAGCCCCGGCGCGCCGACCGAGCTGAGCGTGTCTGCGGAAAGTCGTCCCGTCGGCAAGGTACGAGGACCGGCGGGCTGGACGTTATCAGACAACGGGTCGCCGCAACCCGGCGAAAGGCGCAAAGCGGGAGGGACTCGCGTGCCTCCTCCCGCTCGCTTGAGGAAGAAATTATACGCGCATCGCGCGCGCGCGGTCACAACACCCGGTACGCGTTCAGCAGCACTTGCCGCGCTTTTTCGGCGGTCGCCAGCGCAATGGTCTTGTTGAGCCGACCGAGCCCCGGCGCCCTGGTTTCGAAGCGCGCATCACGGTGCGAAAGAAATACTTCGCCGGGTCGACTTCGTCGCCGCGCGCGAGGGCGGCAAGCACTTCGGCCGGCCCATGGCGATAGCCCCGGCTCGGGACGCGCAACCGGCGGCCGCCGCGCTGCCCTTCAACGGCACAGCGCCGCTATCGAGGTCGAGCACGCCATCCTTGCGAACGATCTCGCCAGTCGGCCCCGCCCGCAAAGCACCTCGCCGCCGCGCAGCTCGGGCCCTTCGAACGTCCCGCCCACGATGCCGACGTCGATTCGCCGCTCGCCGAAAGCGGTCCGTGGCCCATCATCGACGCGACCTCCCCTTATCGTCGACGGCCAGCCGCATCAGGAACTCGAGTTGCGGCTTCACGGTTATCGTGAAGACCAGTGGATCGCGCGAATCTCCCACCCGGAGGCAGTACGCGAACGAGCACCATGAGCTCCGCAGTCGCGCAGATCGATTGCTCGCGCCTGAAAGGTGCCTCGCAGCTTGCCGGTCGAAGACGACGCTCCACGCGGTGCTCCCGCTGATCGAGACCTGCAGCGGACCGCGCCGCATGGGAACGCGGCACGCGCAAACTCCGATGTCCGCCGCAAGATGGTGTGTGCGGCATATTCTGTCAGCGCGCCTCGCGCCTCGCCAGCTTGGCAGGATCACCGCATCGGTCGCCAGTGCCGCAGCGCGCCGTTCGCGTCGCCCGGAGACGAGCGCCTGATGGAACCCGCGCGACGGTCGCTTCGGACCGCGGCCGCGTCGGCCGATGCCGGCTGCGCGAATGCGTGCGCCCAGTGCTTCGCGATCGAGAGGAAAACGCAATCAGCCTCATTCCAATTCCAGCGCGGATTCTAGCACGATCAGCAACAGGAAAAAGAGCCCACGATAGACGAGGAGTCCGGGCTGCGGCAAGAACCCAACATCGATGACCGTAGCGCCGCGCGTGGCTTGCCGTTCGACTTCAGCCACAAGCTTCCTGCCGACAACTGCCGCAAGCGCGCACCTATGAGCGATCGTCCACAGCCCGCTGTTGAACGAGGACACCGAGCCGTCTCGGGCCAGGTACCCCACACGGGAAAGAACACGGCGATCGCCGCGATCACTGCATCAACACCCCATGTGGTAGCCAGAACTCATAGCGCCTCCCGGTACAGCGCAACGAGCTTGCGCCACGCGCGGTCCGGCATCCGCCTTGTTGCGTGTGGCAAGCTTTGTGGTCGGGCACGCACCACCCGTGTCCGCGCGTTCTGGTAGACCCCGATCTCGGCCCGTACTTTCGCCGCGACGAATGCCTGGATCAGCTGGTCCCGACCTCCGGCTCGCGCGCGTCGTCGTCGGAAGCGATGGCGAAGCACAGGCGCGCCCTGATTTTCGGCGCGAGCAGGTGCGCGCTGTCCGGCTTGTTCGTGACCAGAAAGCCGCCGTGGAACGAAGCAGCCGCGCCGATGCGGTCTGGAGCGCCGCCGCGGTTTTGCAGGACGTAGGGTCCGCCGAGGCAATAACCGTGCGTTCCGATTTTCTCTTCTTCTTGTCTCACTTCGGGCTGCGCGTCGAGGAGCGCGACAAGCGCAACCGCGTCTCTTTCCGGCAGCGCCTCGGCGCGTCGAACGGCGTTACGTGCCGCTGGTATTCCTTCAGATCCTCCAGGGCCGTGGGCCGGATCGAAACGCGTCGCGAAACACGGGCGCTCGCGCGCGGTCCGGTGGCATAGCGCGGATTCGGCACGAGCGCCGAATACCTTCTGCCGCGATCTCGCCGGCCGAGCTCGCGCAAAGCCGGGCGCAGGCCGAGGGAATCCGGCCAGATCAGTACGCCGGGATAGGCCCCGCCGTCCGGATGAATGAAGGCGGCATCGCAGGTGCCGCCGTCGGGCGTCTTGACCTCGAGGTTTCTCTCGACCACGCGCAGGTCGGCACCCGACGCAGACTTCCGACTGCGGCGCCAAGGCCCGCGGCAACGGATGCGGCCACGGTCGCGGCGCGACACGCCTTCCTGTTCCCCGGCACCGGTCCGCCTCCCGCGTCCCTTCCCGCCCGACGTCCCGGCTACTTCCAGCTCCGAGCACGTCCTTCATGTCGTACAGCCCGTTCTCCTTCCCCTGCAGGAAACTTCGCTGCCCGCAGCGCGCCGGTCGCGTAGGTCGCGCGGCTCTGCGAACGAACGGCGATCTCCACGCGCTCGCCGGTGCCCGCGAACACAACGGTGTGCCTACGGGCTGGACGATGTCGCCGCCCCGGATGGAGTGAAAGCCGATTTCGCCGGCCGCGCGCCGACATCGATCGCCTTCGCGCCCGTGGGCCGCGACTTCGTTGAGATTCCGGCCGAGCGCACCGGCGACGAGATTGCCGAGCATCAGCGCAGTGCCGGACGGGGCATCGACCTTCTGGCGGTGCGCCCCGATGATCTCGACGTCATAGGAATCGCCATGCCGCGGCCGCGGTTTCGGCGAGGCGAAACAGGACGTTCACGCCGACGGCGAAATTCGGCGACAGCGCGATGGGAATTCGCGTCGACGCGTCCTTGATCCGGGACAGTTGGGCGGCCGAGAAACCGGTCGTGCCGATCACCATCGCCTTGCCGGCAGCGGCGCAGACATCCATAAGGCGTGAGCGTCCCTTCCGGCCGCGTGAAATCGATCAGCACGTCGGGCCGCCGACACCGCTGCGCGAATATCGGATCCCACCGTCAATCCGCCAATCTGCGTGCCGAGCGCGGCGCTGCCGGCCGCATCGAGCGCCGCAGCGAGCTTGAGCGCACCGTCCGCGAGGGTCGCTTCCACCAGCGCGCGCCCCATCTTGCCGCTCCCGCGATGGCGAGTCTCATTGCGGCGGTTTCGCTGCGTCCGGCTGCGGCCTGGGATTCTTCAGATCGTGGCGCAGCGCCTGCGGCGCCGCCGCACCGGATTGGTGCCCGCTGGAACCACGTCGCCCAGCACGCGCGCAAGCTTCCCGTTCTCGAAGACGACCGCGATCTTCCGACCCTGCGCGGCCGCGGCGCGGATCCCAGTAATAGACTAGTCCCAGCGATCGGCGTTGGGAGATATCGGCGAGCGAGCGGCGTGCCCAGCACGTAGCGCACCTGCTCCTTCGTCATGCCGATCTCTCAACCGCGACACCATGTCCTGCGAGATGCAGTTGCCCTGCTGGATGTCCATGCGGCACAGGCTGCAAGACCTGCGGCGGCGAGCACGCGCGACAGCATGGCGAGCACCGCGGGGATCAACGAGGCAGCTATGCAGGTCGCACGTGGGAATGAATCTCACGAAGGCGAAAGCCGTTATGATACCGCCCGCATGCACACGCTGAGCTCGACGCACGAGCCTCAAAGGAGAGCGGTCTCAAGGCGACGCTGCCGCGGCGCAAGATCCTCGAGCTGTTCGAGGCGAGCAAGGTGCGCCATCTTTCGGCCGAGGACGTCTACAAGGCGCTGATCGCCGAGGGCATCGACGTCGGACTCGCGACCGTCTACCGCGTGCTCACGCAGTTCGAGCAGGCCGGGCTGCTGGCGCGGCAGCATTTCGAGACCGGCAAGGCGGTGTTCGAGCTGAACCAGGGCGGGCACCACGACCACCTGGTGTGCCTGCAATGCGGCCGCGTCGAGGAGTTCTACGACGCGCGAGATCGAGAAGCGCCAGAGCGAAGTCGCGCAGCAAGCGCGGCTTCGAGCTGCACGGCCACTCGCTCGCGCTGTACGCCGACTGCACCAAGCCGAACTGCCCGCACCGCGCCAGCCTCAGCCGGCGTTCTATCTGCCGCAGCAGCTCCGCCGCGTGCTTGCGGGTCGTGCGGTGATTTCCGCGCCGCCCAGCATGCGCGCGAGCTCCTCGATCCGCGCCGGCGCGATCGAGCTTCGCGCGACGCTGCTGATCTTGCCGCGCCGCCCGACTGCGACACCGACCACTGCTCGTCGCCCTGCGCGGCGACCTGCGGCAGGTGCGTGACGCACAGCACCTGGCGCTCGCTTGCCGAGCTTGCTGCAGCGAGCGGCCGACGGTCTCGGCCACCGCGCCGCCGATGCCGGAATCGACCTCGTCGAACACCAGCGTGCCGACCGGCGAGTCTTTGCGCGGCGACCAGCTGGATGGCGAGGCTGATGCGCGAGAGCTCGCCGCCCGAGGCGACCTGCGCCAGCGGCCGCAGCGGCAGGCTCGGATGCGAGGCGACCTCGAACTCGACTGTCCTCGGCGCCCGCCGGCGCCGGGTTCTCCAGCGCGCTTCAGCGCGACCGAGAAGCGGCCGCCCGCCATCGCCAGCTGCTGCATCGCCGCGCGTGACCGCTCGCGACAGCGCCTGCGCCGCGCTCTTGCGCTTCGCCGACAGCTTCTTCGCCGCGGCGTCGTAGCGGCTCGCGCGCGGCCGCCACTTCGCGCTTGCAGCGCTTCCGGACTCGCCGCGAGCTCGAGCTCCGCGAAGCGCTGCTCGAGCTTCGCGCAAGCGCGCGGCAGCTCCTCCGGGCTTGCACGCGGTACTTGCGCGCCGCGGCGTGCAGCGCCTCGATGCGCGCTCTCGGCCTGCGCGCAGCGCCTCCGGGTCGAGATCGACGCGCGAGGCGTAGTGGCGCAGCTCGCGCGCCGCCTCGCCGGCCTGCGCCTCGGCCGATTCGAGCATCTCGACGATCGCCTTCAGGCGGTCGTCGTGCTCGGACAGCGCGCGCAGCCGGCTCGCGACCGCCGACGAGCTGCGGCAGGCAGGCGCCGTCGGCCTCCGGCGAGCGCCTCGAGCGACGACTGCGCGCCGGCGAGCAGGCTCGAGCCGTGCGCGAGGCGCTGGTGCTGCGCGCACAGCTCGTCCCACTCGCCCTCGCGCGAGCGCGAGCTTCTTCAGCTCGGCGACCGTTTCCTGCAGCTCGGCGCGCTCGGCTTCGCGCTGCGCGAACGTGCTTCTCGGCCTCGCGCGCCAGCGCTTCCAGCCGCTTCCAGGCGCGGCACGCCTCGGCGCAGTCGCGCGCGCAGCTCCTGCGCGCCGGCGTGCGCGTCGAGCAGCTCGCGCTGCGCGGCGGCGCGCAGCAGCGACTGGTGCTCGTGCTGGCCGTGGATGTCGACGAGGCGCTCGCCCGCCTCGCGCAGCTGCGCGAGCGTCGCCGCGTGGCCGTTGATGAAGCGAGCGCGAGCGGCCCGAGCGGTCGATCGTCCGGCGCAGGATGACCATTGCCGTCGTCGCCCTGCGAGCTCCTGCTCGGCGAGCCAGCGCAGCAAGCGGCCTCGTCCTGCGAACTCGAACTCGGCCGAAAGCTCGGCGCGCTCGGCGCCCTCGCGCACCGACGGCGGCGTCGCCGCGGCCGCCGACCAGCAGCTCGATCGCGTCGACCAGGATCGACTTGCCCGGCGCCGGTCTCGCCGGTGAGCACGCTGAAGCCGGCGCCGAGCTCCGAGCTCGACCCGCTCCGACGATGACGAAATCCCGGATGTCGAGCGCGCGCAGCATCGCTAGTCCGCTGCCGCGGTCCTTGTCCGAGCGCTCTCGCTCCAGCGCAGCTTCTCGCGCAGCGTGGCGAAGTAGCTGGTAGCCCGGCGGGTGCACGAAGCGCGATCGACGTCGGCCGAGCGCTTGCAGCACCAGGCGGTCGCCCTCGTGCAGGTCGGTGAGCGCGAAGCCGTCGAAGTGCGCGCGCGCGTCGAGCGGCGCGCACGCAGCACGATCTCGATGCACGCTCGTGTCGCTGACGCTCACCGGCCGCGCGCGAGAGCGCGTGCGGGTTGAGCGGCACCAGCGCGAGCGCCGGCACCGCCGGATGCAGGATCGGCCCCTGCGCCGACAGCGCGTAGGCGGTCGAGCCGGTCGGCGTGGCGACGATGATGCCGTCGGCGCGCAGCGCGATAGACGAACTCGCCGTCGATCGAGCAGCTCGAACTCGATCAGGCGGCCCTGCGAGCCCTTGCCGACCACCGCCTCGTTGAGGCTCAGCGTGTGCAGGATCGGTCTTCCTTGCCGGTTGCGGGATTGCGCGCAGGATCTCGGCATCCATCAGCGTGCGCTCTTCGATCGAGTAGCGCCCATCGAGGATCGCGCCGACGGACTCGCGCATGTCGGCGAGCGCGATGTCGGTCATGAAGCCCAGGCGCCCCTGGTTCATCGCCGGCGAGCGGCGTGCGATGAGCAATACGTAACTGAACGAAGTACAA
>ERZ1370068.1121-contig-11023_pt1 | contig 34813 bp, 58 predicted proteins | sample MGYA00561227_ERZ1370068 | MGnify/ENA primary metagenome ERZ1370068 (study PRJEB38410, sample SAMEA6850437) | metagenome | study: Metagenomic assessment of the ecological functions of the soil: analysis of the soil microbiota associated with the...
GTACTTCGTTCCAGTTACGTATTGCTAGTGGATGCGCACAGCCAGCCACATTCGGCGCACGCTCGCGTCGCTGGGCGCCGATGCAGATCCAATCGGTGCGACGTGGCTACCTGGTCGGGCGACGTGTCGCAAGCCGCCGAAAAGGCGTAATCGTCAGGCCCGCCACGACGTTCGAGCGTGGCAGTGGGATCAGCTGGTCGCCCGATTCCCGAATCACCGCATCGTCCACAAGCACGCGTGGATCAGATGGCTGGTGGCGTGCGGCCACGGCACGCCGCTCTACCTGGTGTTCGAACGCAATGGCGCCGTCATCGGCGCGATCCCGGGCTCCTGGTGCGGCTCGGCCTGCTGCGGCTCTTCGGCTCACCTCTGCCCGGGTGGCAAACCGACCATGGGCCCGTATTCGATCCGGCGTGTGTGTCCACCGCCGACCTGGTCAACGCGCTGGTGCCGTACCTCGAGCGCCACCACGGCGTGCATCATGTCGAGCTGTTGAGCGGCCATCTCGACGCCGGACCGATGCAAGCGCTCGGGTTTCGCCAGGAAGCGGTGCCGACCTACCGCGCCCAGCTCTACCCGGGCGACGAAGACCGGATGATGAAGTCGCTCAAGGACAGCGCTCGCCGTAACATCCGCCGGGCCGCGAAACTCCGGGCTCGTAGCGCGGTTTGAGGACGACGAAGCCTTTGTGACCGAGCACTACTCGCAGCTCCGTGAAGTGTTCGCACGCGGCGGGAACACCGTGTCCTTCGGGATCGACCGCGCGCGCGCGTTCTTCCGCCACATGCGCGGGGCCGGCAAGCTGCTGGCGATCTCTGTCAGCCTTCCGGACGGCACGAGCATCGCGACTGGGTTGTTCACGATCGATGAGCGGGGCTCCTGTTGTGGTCGTGGGCCCACCGCCAGGCGCAGCGTTGGTTCCGGCCCACCGAGCTTCTCACGTGGACCGTCATGACGCGCGATGGCCCTCGGGTGCAAAGACGTTCGATTTCATGGGGCTCGGAGATTTCAAAGTCAAGTTCGGAGCCGAGCTCGACAACACGAAGATCGGTGGGTGCGCAGCCGCTACCGCGTGGCTCAGCCGAGCGCGCGACTTCGCGGAGCGCGGCTGCTCTGCTGGCAGCAGGCCGTTCGCGAGGCGCATCGCGCGCTTCCAGATGTTCGGGGTGGGGCCGGCCCAGCAGATGATGGCCACCGGACCGAGCAGCTCCGCATGACCACCGCTTGCCTGACGCGCACCTCGTCGCCGTTGAAGAAGACCGTATCAGCGGCAGGCGCACGCGCAGCGAGCAGAACCTGTCCGACGGAGAGCGTCCTGGACTCATCCCGGCCATGCGTACGCTCGCGACCGGGAGCGCGAGCGGAAGTGCTCGCGCGGTGCTGCGGCGTCTTGGCGTTCGCCTTGCCGAAGACTCGCGTTCTCGAGGTCGGCTGCGGAACAGGGGCATGGCTCCGCAGAATTCGTCAAATGGGGAGTGCCACCCGGAGCGAGGTTTGGGCAGTAGAACCTCCTGCCCGACTCCTGGACGGGGGCGCGCGACGATCTCTCCGCGGCCGGCGTCAATCTGCGGTGTTGCAGCGCGGCGAGTCTTCCCGTTCGACGACTCCAGCTTCGATCTCGTGCTCAGGCCACGATGTTCAGCTCCATCCTGGACCCGACTGTCCGACGCCTCGTGGCGGCGGAGGATGCCCGCGTGGCCGGTCAGAACGGTGTGATTCTGTGGTACGACTTTCACGTGAACAATCCGTGGAACGCAAGCGTGCGGGCATCGGTCGAAGGCCGAGCTCCAGGGAGCTGTTCCCCGGCTGCGAGATCGACCTGCATCCAATCACGCTGCCGCCTTGCCGTTGGCTCTGCCGGATCGCGCCGTGGTCGCATGCCCTCTGGTTGTTCCTGACGAGCGTGCCCTGGCTGTGTACGCGCACTACCTGGGTGTCATCCGCAGGTGGAGATCGAACTAGCATGTGCGGCATCACCGGCCTGGTAACCCTCCAGCAAAGCGCGCCCCGATCGACCCTGCGGTTCTGCGGCGCATGACCGACCGGCAGGCCCATCGCGGGCCGGACGGCGAAGGATTCTTGCTGGCGTGGCCGAGCGGGCACGCTGCTCCCCGCACCCGGCAGTGGGACCACCGCGCGCCGGTGCGCGTCGCACTCGGTCATCGGCGCCTCGCGATCCTCGATCTCTCGACCGCGGCCTGCAACCGATGGCGGTCGCGAACGGGAACGAGGCTGCGGGTCAGTGCTGGATCGTGTTCAACGGCGAGATCTATAATCACCGCGAGCTGCGCGCCGAGCTCGAGACACACGGCTATGCCTTCCGGACTCGGACCGACACGGAAGTGCTGCTCCAGGCCTATCGGGCCTGGGGCGAGGACTGCCTCGCCAGATTGCAGGGGATGTACGCGTTCGCCATCTGGGACAGCGCGCGCGACTGCTTGTTCGCGGCGCGGGACGCGCCTCGGAATCAAGCCGTTCTACTACGCCACACCGGCCGGCACATTCGCGTTCGCGTCCGAGATGAAGGCCCTGCTCGCGTGCCCCGGCCTCGATACCACACCGGACGACGACGCCGTCGTGGGGTTCCTCATCACGCCAACTGCGACTACGGCGAGCGGACGCTGCTCCGGACGGTGAAAGCGCTTCCTCCGGGCACTGCCTCACCGTGCACGCCACCACCGGCCAGATCGACATCCGCAGCTACTGGCAGCTCACGCCGCAGCACGCCAACGGCGTCCGCGATAGCGTACGTCTCGACGGGCTGCGGACCCTGCTGACGAGCACCATGCAATCCCACCTCGTCAGCGACGTCCGCGCGGGCAGCTGTCTCAGTGGTGGCATCGACTCGTCGACAGTCGTCTCCCTCATCGGCAAGATCTGGCGCGAGCAGCCCGATCAAGCCACGGCATTGGGCGACCAGTTCCTCACGTTCACCTCGTGCTGGGAGTGCCCGGAGCTCGATGAGCGGACCTACGCCGACTAGGTCGCGCGCGCCGCGGTGCAGCGCCGAATCCCCACCTCGTGTTCCCTTCGGCCGAAGACTTCTGGGAGACGTTCCCGCAGATCGGCGTGGCACCAGGACATGCCGTTCGCCTCGTTGAGTTACTACGCGCAGTGGTCGGTAATGCGCACCGCCCGGGCATGGCCGGCGTCAAAGTGCTGTTGGACGGTCAGGGCGGCGATGAAGTCTTCGGCGGCTACGCGAAGTTCCGCTATGCCTATCTCGCGTCGTTGCTGCGGTCCGGACGGCTCGCGCTTCGCGCGGGGCCGGCGCGATGCTGACGCAGGGCGACCTCTACATGTGCTCAACCTGCGCCGCGGGTATCGCTACCTGCCGGCGCGCCTGCGCCGCCTGCTCAGCGCCGACTCCGCTGCACGAAGCGTCCTCACGGGCAGACTGCAGGACCGCCGCGCTGGCGGGCGAGCACGCCCGCGACGCGCTGGTGGCATATGCCAGGGCGGGCAGGTCGGCTGGAGGTCACCGGGGATCAGCGTGATGCAGCGCATCCAGGTGGACGACATCATGATGGACACGCTGCCGTTGCTGCTGCGCATGGAGAAGATCGCTCGTCGATGGCGTTCTCCCTCGAGGCACGGGTGCCCCCTGCTCGACCACCGCTCGTGGGTACGGCATCTCACTACCGGACCACCTGAAGGTGCAGGATGGGTGGAGCAAGTTCGCGATCCGCGAAGCGAGCGGGATGTGATCCCCGAGCCGCGTGCGGCGGCGCACCAGCAAACTCGGCTTCGCCGCGCCGGACCGTCGCTGGCTGGCGCACGATCTCGACCACAGGTCAGAGCTGATCACAGATTCGTTGCGCTGCGAGCGCTACATCGACGCCGCGGCGCTGCGCGACTGGGTATGGGTCGCCTCAGGCTACCCACGCGCCTGAAAAAGCCTATCTCGGCCTGTTTCGGCGTACCTCGCCCTGGGATGATGTGGATGCGCGCGTTCGACGTCAGCTGAACGCGCGGCGTCAATTCTGGAACGCGCCGGCGCTGCAGCCGCCGGTCGAGCCGTGCTGCCGTCGAAGAGTCTGCAGGCGGGCACCAGCGGGCGATGCCCGCAGCCCGCGCGGGACTGGCGGCCTTCAAGTGGAAGCTGAGTCCTGCCGGGATCGACGAAGAGCGGATCGGTTGTTCGCCACCAGTTCCACTGGTCACGAGGCCCGAGCCACCGACCTGGAGCGCCGCCGTGGATGCGTTCCCGGTGAGCGTGCCCCCGGGTCCAACCCGCTTCGAACAGCTTGCGCCCGCCCTGGATGGCTGGTGGGAACACATTATTCGCAATCACCAGGTTCGTGGTCGCGGTACCGATGATGATCTGCGCGTCCCGGTTCGGATTGGCTTACGAACGTGTTGTTGAGGGATGTACAGCCCATGCACGACCGCGCCCTGACCTGACCGTCGTAGCGCTGGATCGCCCAGCCGTGCGTGAGATCATAGAACACGTTGTTTCACGATCACGACGCCGCGTCCCAGTCCCGTTGTGACGATCCACGTGATCACGTGATTCTCCCAGTTGTTGTTGGGCGGCGTGCATCCGTTCTCGCCGGGTCCCAAGCGCCCCGTCGTGGACAGTTGCTCGCGATAATCAGGCCCGGCGCGTAGGCGTCGATACCGACGATCCCGCCGGTGCTCCCCCGTACAGATCCGGCCGATGTCGTGCACATTGTTACCAGTCACGACCTGGTCGCTGCCGCGCTGATCTCGAAACCGTAGCGGCTGGTGCTGCGAACCTCGAAGCCCTCGACCCAGCCACGAACGCGCCCGGGACCGCGATGCCCGTGGTCGAGCTGTGGTTCCTGACCGTCGATGACCGCCTGCACAACGGTTGGCCGCGCGGAACATCGACCCGGTTCACGTCGCTGTGCCCGCCGCGGCTGATCGCGTCACGACGTTGCCGCCCCGGTGTACACGCCGTCCTCCACGGGGACCCCATCGCCCGGGTTCACAATGTCTGCTGCATGCTGGATCGTCCGAAACGGTCGGGCGGCGGTGCCAGGATTGGCGTCATTCCCGCTCGTGGCCACGTGATGGCAGACGCCGCTACCGGTATTGCCGGCAGCCGGCCGGCGGCGGCGCCGGTGAGTGGTGGCGGACCGACTATGTCGTCGTCGTGCTGGCCGCCGCAGTGTGACCAGCACGGCAGGCAAGCCGCGGCGCAGCGTCAGGATGCTGAACGGGAAGAGTCGCATGGGGCGAGAAGCGATGCATCAACCAGCGCGCTGTCAATCCCGGCGTCACGTGCGCGGCTCCCGGGATTGACAGCTGGTGACTGCCATCAGTTCTGGTACGCGCGGGCGCTGCAGCGTCCCGGGGTGCGAACCACGCCATCGAAGTCGACGGCGCGGACACCACGCTGCCACACACCCACACCGCGGGCCAGGACTCCCAGCCGTCAAGTGGAAGTCGAACGCCGCGGCGTTGACGACCCGCGGATCGGTGCTCTGCAGGTTTCCGCTCATCGTCAAGCGCTGAGCCACCGGCTAGTCTGCACGGCGTTCGTAGAATACGTTCCCGGTGAGCGTCTCCCCCGGGTCCAGCCCCTTCGAACAACACGCCGGCCGTCCCGGCCTGATACAGAAGACGTTGTTCGCAATCACGATGCTGTTCGTTGGGGGGTCGCGCTCGATGATCTGCCCGTCGCGGTACTGGTTCGAGGCGCCGAGGTGTTGTTCACGATCGTCAATCCGCTCGTGACCGCGCCGTTACCGCTGTAGCGCTGGATTGCCCAGCCCCGGCTAGTGTTGTAGAACACGCTGTTGCGGATCAGCCAACGTTGTCTCCCACGCCGTTGTAGATGCCGTGATCGCGGCCCGCCGGTAGGTGCTCGCCGGTTGCAGTTCTGCTCTCGCCCGCAGCTTGAGCCGGCCCGATATCGTTGGATCACGTTGCGTCGCGGATGACTCGCGTTGTCCGAGTAGGCGTTGACCCCACCATGCCTCGCCGTGCTGCGCGTACAGATGTGGCCGATGTCGTGGACGTGATTCTGTGCGATGGTGACGTCGTGGTTGCCGGCGATGTCATCGCCGGGTAGTTGCCGTACGCCTCGATGCCGGCGCGGTTGGTGTTCCGCACTTCCGAAGCCCTCGCGCGGATGTAGTTCCCGCCGCGATTTCGAATCCCAGCGACGAGCTGGAAGTTCTGACCGTCGACTGTCGCGCGCCCCACCGGTTCGCGGAACGGAACACGAGCCACAGGCCGTCGCTAGCCACCGCTGCGGCTGATGGTGACGACGTTGCTACCGCCGGTGTAGACCCCAGTCATTGACGATCGCGCGTGTCGCCCGCGCGTATCGGGACGGCGGCGTGCGTGGATCGTCACTCCACGGCGCCGTGCTCGTCCCCGGAAGTTGCCGTCGTTGCCCGTGACCGCCACGTAGCGGCAGTTCGACGAACAGGGTGGTGGGGGCGGCGGCGGCAGGTGGTGGCGGTGGAGGCGGCACCAACGTAATGGTCAGGCCGCGCTGCCGTTCTTCCGCTTCGCTCGTCGCGGTGATCGACGCCGACCCCACGGGCGATACCTGTCGCCAACCCGCTCCCCGTTAACTGTGGCGACCGCTGCGTTGCTCGTCGCCCAAGTGACGACGCGCCCCGTGAGCGGATTGCCGCCTCGCATCTTTCGGTGTAGCGGTCAGCTGCACCGTCTGCGCGACGACGACGCTCGCCGACGCGGGCCTGGGCCACAGTCACCGAGTTCATGCGGTACCGCCGTCAGCGGTGACGGTCGCGGTCCCGCTCTGCCCCTCGCCCGTCGCCGCGATCGTCGCTGACCCGGCCGCCTTCCCCGTGACCAGTCCGCTCCCGGACACCGTGGCCACCGCCGCATCGCTGGTCTCGCCCACGCGACGACGCGCGTCCCGTCAGCGGGATTGCCGCCTCGCATCCTTCGGAGTGGCGGTCAGCTGCACCGTCTGCCCGACGACGACGCTCGGCGACACAGGGCTCACGGTCACCGAGGCCACCGGTACCGCAGTGACGGTCACGGTCGCGGTCCCGCTCTTGGCCTTCGCTCGTCGCGGTGATCGTCGCTGACCCAGCCGCCTTCGCCGTGACCAGTCCGCTACCGTTGACGGTTGCTACCGCCGCGCGTGCTCGTCGCCCACGTGACGACGCGTCCCGTGAGCGGATTGCCGTTCGCGTCCTTCGGCGTGGCGAGTCAACTGCGCAGTCTGCCCCGCCACGGCGCTCGCCGAGGCGGGCGTGACGGTCACGCTCGACCACCGGCACGGCGCTCACCGTCACGGTCGCCGTCCCGTTGATCCCCTCGCTTGTCGCGGTGAGCGTCGCGCTGCCAACCGCCACGCCGCTGACCAGTCCGGTCCCGGACACCGTGGCCACAGCCGCGTTGCTGGTCGCCCACGTCACCGTACGCCCCGACAGCGGGTTACCGTTCGCGTCCTTCGGTAGTCGCCGTCAGCTGGACAGTCAGTCCGACGGTGACGCTCGCCGAAGGGTGGGCTCACGGCCACCGTCGCCACGGGCACGACCGCCACCGTGATCGCTGCGGCACCGGTCTGCCCCTCGGATGAGGCCGTCACGGTCGCGGCACCGGCCGCCACGCCGCGCACCAGCCCGATGCTGCTCACCGTGGCCACGCCAGGATTGGTCGATGCCCATGTCACGACGCGGCCTGGCAAAGCGGATTGCCGTCCAGATCCTGCATCGTCGCGTGACAGCCGCAGGGTCGCACCCACCGCGAGACTTGTCGCCGCGGGACTCACGAAGGACCGTCGTAACCGGCGCGTCCGTGATCGTGACGATCTGCCGTGTCGGCGGCTCCGCCGCGGCCCTTGGCAACGATCTTGGCCCTGCTTAGTGTCCGCCCCAGCCCTGCCGCGATCCCGCGGTGGCGGCCGTTAGTGCTGCTCGTGTCGATGATGGTGCCTCGAGGCGGCAGTCCAGCTGATGGTCACGTCGGCCGCATCGCTCCGCGCTCGTCAAACCGACGGCGGTGAAATCGACGGCCTGGTATTGCTGCACGAGCACGTGCCCTGGGAGAGACGTCAACCCGGGTCGGTTCATCACCGGTCAGGTCGGCCCCTGCTAGGAGTCTCCCACCGCGGCTACCGCCGTGATGGCGAGCGCAAACGTCCATATACGTGTCGTGCGGAGCATCAAACCCTCCTCAAAGAGGCTTCTGGCGGCTCGACTGGCATGGCAACGCGAACGGCGCATGCTTTAGCCTCGGGGCTTTGCGTCGCCGGCTTTCGCCGGAGTTTGCGTTTATCGCGCTTCCCCAAGAAGGGGTGCGGTCCTGCCGTGAACGAAAAACCGCCAGTGACCTCGAAGACGACTCTGAGTCGCTGGCGGCCGGACTGACATGGCGACCGCTGGTCGCCCGAAGTCCCCTTAGCTCTGCGCTCACCGTCTTTCATGACGGCTTTGCTCTGGAGCAGCGGATGTAGGTAATCTAGCTGACGGGGCTACTGTGCCGGATGTTCAGTGCCGGGGAGGAAGTGACTCAACTCACGGCAATGCTGGTGACCAGAGTAGTTGGCTACTTCGTGCATCAGCACCCTGTAGCAAATACCCTAAGCAAGCGGTACCGAAAACCCTTGGCGCGGGACTATGCGGTGGGGCGTTGTAGCTGAAGCAAACGTGACTCGAATGTGCGTCGAAAAACTGCCACCCCGTCATCAATCTTTGGTCGCAGCTAGCGACGCGCAGACTCACCGCTGCCACCGTAACGCATTGCTGCCAAGGTTGTTGCGATTCAGCATCGCGAGCATTCAAGACGGCTCCAGCGGCACGGAATGTGACCATGTGGATCATACCCTCTGAAGGAGGCGTCGTCACGTGATATGGGAGAACTGTTCAGTTCCGGTGCTCCTCGCGCTCGCCACAACCATGCTGTTGGCGTCGTGCGGGGACAATCCGCCCCCTGAATCAGGACGGGACGCTGATCGTCCGAGCCGACCTCTCGGCCTCGGCGGTCTGCAACGTTAGTAGCGGACGTCACCGTACCGAACTATCTCCAGTCGGCATGACGTTCAATATCCCCATTGTCGCGGGCATCGCGACGGGGACGATCACCGTTCCGGCGGGCTCCAATCCGAACCGTCGCGCTTCGAGCTTACGATGCCGGAGGAATTGGAGACGCACAGCGGCTCGGTGACACTCAGCAGGCTAAGCCGGCACCAATCCGACACAGTTGCGATCACTCTGCGGCCGCTCACCGGTGATCGGCCGCTCGTGTTGAACCCGGGGGAGCTTCACTGTGACCGTCACGCCGCCGCTCGCCACTCTGTCCGGATCGCCGGCACCGTGCAGCTCGTCGTGCGACCATCACCGACTGGAATGGAACTCCGACGACGGGAACCGTCAGCTGGGCCACGAAGAACCCCGGCGTCGCCACGGTGGATGCAACAGGCCTGGTCACCGGAGCCGGCGTGGGCAACTACGAAGATAGCGGCCACGTACCATGGCGCGACGGGAACCGCAACGATCGATGTGACTCCGTAGACGCGGGAGCGTCGACTTGACGTCTATGCCACGCCCGCGGCTTGCTGCTGCATTGGTATTCATGCTGGGCCTCGTGTCCTGTTTGCAAAGCCCAACGGACAACCGGTCTCCGCTGTCGGATGCCAAGCTGCTGCTCCAGAGCCGACGTGTCCGGCGCACCGCGGTCGCCACGATCGTGAGGGTGAAGTCACCGCGCCCGATCGCCCCCGCGTTGCTGTTCAACATCGGCATCGCCGGCGGCGTTGCCGCCCGGGAACGATTACCATTCCGGCGGGCGCCGATCGAACCATCACCATCCCGGGCGTATGACGCGGGTGGGATCCAAACGCACACAGCGGCTCGGTGACGCTCAACATTCAGCCCGGTCCGAATCCGTCGATTGCCATCCAGCTCACGCCGCTGGCAGGCGAAACACGCCGCCCATCCAGGTGACGTTGGGAAGCTTCACTGAGTGACCGTGACGCCGGCGACCGGCTCGTTGCTGGTCGGGGATACCATCAGGCTGACTGCCTCGATCCTCGACGCGAATGGCGTCCCGGTGGCCCGGGACAGGTTGTTTCTGCCGGGCGATCCTGGCGCGTCAGGTGGCCAGTGTGGTAAGCACCGGTGCACAAACGGGGCGCGTCACTGCGATCCCGCCCTGGCCGGACGACTGTCGTGGCAACCTATGGTGGCACCGCCGGCCCTGTCAGCGTCGCCGGCGGCGGGATGGTTCGCAGCGCGCCGACCGGGACGAGCAGCGGCGACGGGTCAGGGCGGCCCTGCAGGATCTGCGGACGGCGTTGCTGGGTGGGAACGGGAAGGTGCAGCCCGGCGGCACGATCTGGCTGCGGGGTGGCACCTACACCTTCACGAGCACCTTGCACAGTACCTTAACCGGCACCCCATCGGCTCCGGTCGTCGTGCGGCAATTCCCCGGAGAGCGCGCCATCCTGGACGCGCGGGGAGCCACATCCCCACCAGTCGCGGTGATCTCCTCGACGTCGAGGGAGCTATTTCGGTCTGCTGGGGTTTCCGAAGTCACCGACTCGGACCCGGACCGGTCCACGGACACGCGTCCCAACATGGTGCTGGTATTGAGCGCCTCGCATGTGAGCTTATCAATCTCATCGTGCACGACGGCGGAATTGGGTTCTACACTTTCTCGGAGCCCGTCGACATCGAGATCTACGGATGCCTCGCTTACAACAACGGCTGGCAGCAGCAATTCTTCGGGAACGAGGCACGGCATCTGCGCAAAAGGAAGTACCACGGGCCCGGTCCTATTGCCGGGTTTTACAACATCACCCTTTAATCAGTTCGGCTACGGCATCCACATCTTCACGATTGCCGGGCTCGATGGGCTTTGACCAACAGCCACGCCGAAACGGTATCGTGTCGTTCAAATAACGGGTCGGTGAGCGCCGATCCGGCGAACACGCCGAGCGCGAACGTCCTGTTCGGCGGCAGTGAGCCCGTGTGCGCAACGGTACGCTGACCCGGACAGCATGACGTACTTCTCGCCCGGCGTCGGCGTGCACAACCTGATGGTCGGTTACAACTCAGCAGTCAATCAGGACCTCACAGTTCGGAACAACTATGCCGTGGGCGGCCTGCTGCTAATGGAAGTGAATCACTGGCAGTCGCTCACGATGACGGACAACTCGCTGCTCGGCGCGACGAGCGACATGATCTGGTTGCGGGATTCAAACGTCTCGGGCTTCCAGTTCGCCAATAACCGCTACTACCGTGACCCGAACAGCGATTCCTGGGGCTACATCAACACGGATTACCACTTCCCGGCATCGGCAGCTCACCGGGGTGGGCGCGAGCGATCAGGCGGTGACCAACCTACCCGCCGAGCCGAGGTATTCCTGCGCCCCAACCGCTACGAGCCCGGTCGGGCGAACCTGGTGATCTGCAGCTGGAGTCGCCAAGCCGCCGTCCCGGTGGACCTGAGCAGTACGGTGCGCGTCGGGGACCACTACGAGGTCCACAACGTTCAGGACTACTTCGCGGCGCCGGTCGTGAGCGGCACGTACGGGGGCGGTCCCGTGTATGTGCCGATGACTGGCGTGACTCCCGTCGGTCCTATCGGGGGCTCCCCCACCCCGCCTCCGCAGACCGGACCCGACTTCGGCGTTTTCGTCGTCACCAGCACGCCGCCCTAGACCGTCTCGCTGGCAGTTGTGGCAGCCGCGTGCCGAGTGTTGACCGCAGACCGAAACATCCCTGCCTTCCCAGCCGCTCGCGACGCGATTGCAAGTGCCAGCGCCTCAACGCCATACAGCCGGGCGCTGAGGCATCTGCCTTGCACTATGCAAAGGCGCTGCCCGTGCCGGCTTGATGCCGTAATCGCCCTAGACCCTGAACTTCGGACGGATTCCAGTGAGATCACGCATTCGCGGCGTCGGGCGTGCAGCACGGGCGCTTGCCCTCTTGGCCCTCACCACGTGTAACGAAAACACTTCCCCTCCCGCCCTTTCCCCACCAGCCGAATCAGCCGGCCCAGCCGGACCCGCTCTTCTCGCTCCCGCCCGTAGGTTCCGCCAGCGCTACTGATCGGTGCCGGCAACATCGCCCGCCCTGATCGGACCAACGACGAAGCGACCGGGTTGCTGCTCGACCAGTACCCCACCGCGACGGTGCTTTACGGCGGGTGACAACACGAACGGCAACGCCACGCTGACCAACTTTAGCACCGCTTATGGGCCGTCGGCCAGGGGACGGAACAAGGCGCGCACCCGGCCGGCGGTCGGCAATGAACGAATACAAACAGACCGGTGCCGCTGGGTATTTCCAATACTTCGGGGCAGCAGCGGCCGGCGATTCAGGAAGTACTACTACAGCTACTACCTCGGCTCCTGGCATATCATGGTCCTCAACGACCAGATCGCGATGACCGTGGGTTCCCCCAGGAACTGTGGCTGCGCGCCGAGCTGGCGGCGAACAACACTCGCAAGTGCACGCTCGCGTACTGGCACCGTCCCGGTTCACGCTCCACAGGAGCGAACAACCATGGCCGCAGTAAAGCCGCTGTGGGACGCGCTGTATGCGTACAACGCCGACGTGGTGGTGAACGCGAACTCGACGGTCTACGAGCGCTTCGCGCCGCAGTCACCCACCGCAGTCGCGGATCCGCTCGGCATCCGCGAGTTCATCGTCGGCACCGGCGGCTCAGGTCTTCAGAACCCCGGCGACCCGCGCGCCAACAGCGAGGTTCGTAACGGCACCACGTACGGCATCATAAAGTTCGTGCTCGATACGGCCGAGCTACGCGTGGGAATTCGTGCCGATCGCCGGCTCGGCATTCACGGACGTCAGGGACAACCGCGCTGCCATACGCGTATTGGGTCGCTTCCGTTGACGTGAGTCCCTCGACCGGCTCCTGACTCCCGGCGGGACGCTGCAGTTGGCCGCCACCCCGAAGAGACGCGGACGGCACGCCGCTCACCGGCCGCACCGTGACGTGGTCGACAAGCAATTCTGCCGTCGCCACCGTCAGCGCAAGCGGCCTCGTGACGGCGGTTGCCGCGGGCGGGCCCGTCACGATCAGCGCGACGAGCGAGGGGAAGAGCGGCAGCCGCGGTCACGGTGTCGTTGACTCCAGTCGCCAGCGTCGATGTGAGTCCAGCCACCGGCAGCGTTGTCGCCGGCGGGACGTTGCCGCTCACAGCAACGCCGAAAGATGCCAACGGCAACGCGCTGACCGGCCGTACGGTCACTGGTCCACGAGCGACGCCGACTCTCGCGACGGTGGACGCTAGCGGCGTCGTCGCAGGTAAGGCAGCGGGCGGACCCGTCACCATTACCGCACTCCAGCGAGGGCGTCAACGGCACGGCTGCGATCACGGTCACGCCGATTCCCGTCGCCACGGTGGAAGTCACGCCTTCCCCGCGCGTCGTGGCCATCGGCAACCCGCAGCAGTTCACGGCAACTCTCAAAGACGCGAATGGCAATGTGCTCTCCGGGTCGTACCGTGACCTGGGGATCGAGCAGCGAGAACATCGCCACGGTGGACGCGAATGGCCTCGTGACGGGTGTCGCCACCGGCGGTCCGGTGACGATCACCGCGACCAGCGAGAGGCAAGAGCGGGACCGCCACCATGATCGTCAGCCCGTTCCCGGTGGCGACGGTGGACGTCGCACCGGCCGCGCCGAGCATTGTCGTGGGGTACCGCAGTGCAGCTCACGGCGACTCCGAAGGACGCTGACGGGAACCCGCTCAGTGGGCGCATCGTGGTCTGGACCACAAGCAACGCCAACATCGCGACGGTCAGCGCCACCGGTCTGGTCACCGGTATCAGCGTCGGCGGGCCCGTGACGATCACCGCGACGAGCGAAGACAAGAGCGGCACGGCCAGTGTGACCGTGACGCCAGTGCCAATCGCCTCGATTACGGTAACCCTCCGTCCGCCACGATCGCGCTGGGTGCGACCGTCCAGCTGACCGCGAGCGCCAAGGATGCCGCCGGCAATCCGCTCACCGGACGCGCCATGACGTGGGCGACCGGTAACGCCGCCACCGCGACCGTTGACGCCAACGGTCTCGTCACGGGTAGGGCGGGCGGCGGGCCGGTGACCATCAGCGCAACCGCGGAAGGCGTGACCGGCACATCGGCCATCACGGTGGTCGCGTTCGTTCCTGTGGCGTCGGTTGACGTAACTCCGGCGGCCGCGACCATTCTGGCCAGCGGATCGAGTTCAGCTCACGGCGACGCCTCGCGACGCAACGGGAAACGCGCTGACGGGACGGGTCGTGACGTGGTCGAGCAGCGCGCCGGGCGTCGCGGCGGTCTAACAGCAGCGGCCTCGTCGCCGGGCTGGCAGTCGGTTTGGCGAACATCTCGGCCACCAGCGAGGGGGTTGTCGGCAGTGCAGCGATTACGGTGCAGGCCGCCCCGGGTCCCCCGGTGATTGCGGGCGCGGGCGACATTGCGGATTGCTCGCGCGTCAGTCAGGAAGCGACTGGCGAAACTGATCGACAGCATTCCCGGCACGGTCGTCGTGTTAGGCGATCTGGCCTACCTGGACGGGTCAGCGCAACAATTCAGGGACTGTTACGATCCGTCGTGGGCCGGCATAAGCCCCGCACCAAGCCTACGCCGGGGAATCACGAGTACAACGCGGGCAGTGCGGCCGGTGCCCCCGGTTATTTCGGCTACTTCGGGGCGGCGGCGGGCGACCCGACCAAGGGCTATTACAGCTACGATCTGGGTGCCTGGCACCTCATTGTGATCAATAACTACGTCGACATGGCTGCGGGCTCACCGCAGGAGCAGTGGCTGCGCGCGGACCTGGCAGCACACCCGGAACGCGTGCACCCTCGCTTATTGGCACGAGCCGCGCTTCAGCCCGGTGGCAACGGCAGCGCCGTTCGCACGCAGCCGATGTGGCAAGCGCTGTATGACTACGGCGCCGACGTCATCCTCAACGGCCATGACCACGACTACGAGCGCTTCGCGCCGCAGACGCCGACGGGAGTGCGCGACAACGTGAACGGCATTCGCGAGTTCGTGGTCGGCACCGGTGGCAACTCGCTGTACACCTTCCCCGGCGGCCCGATCGCGAATAGCGAAGTGATGAGCATGAGTCAGTTACGGTGTCATCAAGATGACGCTGTGGCCGACCAGCTATGACTGGGAGTTCATACCGATCTCGGGAGGAACCTTCACGGATCGTGGTAGTGCCCTCTGTCACACGAGCACGCCCGTGCCGAATCAGATGCCCATTGCGAACACGGGCGGGCCGTACTTCTCAGAAGGCACGGCGGTCCTGGATGGCAACGCAATCCCGCGATCCCGACAACAACACGCCCCTGACCTACGCGTGGAATCTGGGCGACGGGACCACCGCCAATACGCCGACGGTGACTCACACGTATCCTGCCGAAGGGCAGTACCTGATCACGCTGACGGTTACGGATGCAAAGGGTCTGAACAGCATCCAGGCATCCAGCAGTGTGACTGTTGCCAACGTCGCACCCAAGGTGAATGCCGGAGTCGATCAATCCGTCGTCGGCGGCACATTGCTCAACCTCAAGGCGACGTTCACCGATCCAGGTCCGACCGACAATCCCTGGAACTACACGATTACGTGGGGTGATGGTGCGACGAACGGTGGGACCTTCAACACGCTGGGGACCCCGATCATCGCCAGCCACGTCTATTCAACGCCGGGACAATACACGGCGCGGGTGACCGTCACGGACAAAGGACGGCGGCGCGGGCTCGACGATATCATCGTGAAGGCTGCTCAATCCGGGCATCGTGCAGGTCTTCTCCGGAGCGAGCAACATCGCGTCGTGCGGCACCAATGACGATGCAATTGACTGCGCAGATTCTCGACGGTCTGCCCGGAACGGTGTTTGCCCTCGGCGACAACGTGAACCCCAGCGGCACTGCGGCGAACTTCGCCAACTGCTACACGCCAACGTGGGGGCGCCACAAGGCCCACACGCGCCGTCGTCGGCGACTCACGAATACGATGTCGCCGGTGCAAACGCCTTCTACACCTACTTCAAACCGACCGTCGGGGACTCGGCGAAGTACTACTACAGCTTCGACCTGGGTCCGTACTGGCACGTCGTCGTGCTCAACAACACGCCGTCGGTCGCCTACGGCGCAGGGCTCAGTCCAGGAACTAGTGGCTGAAGGCGGACCTCGCGGCGAACACCAAGCCTTGTACCATCGCGATGTTCCACTATCCCGCTGTTCTTCTCGTCCGACGATCCCACGTGGCATACCACGTCGAGCGTGATCGCGCTCTACAACGATGTCTACCAGGCACATGGCGAGATCGTGCTCAACGGACAGGAGTTCTTCTACGAGCGGTTCGGCACCGCAGGACGCGGGCTCCAGTCCTGACCGCATGACGCGCGGCGTGCGCGAGTTCCAGGTCGGCACAGGGTGATATGCGACGAGCATGCCGACGTCGATCGCTGCGCAACAGCAAGCGGTATCCGCCGATATCGGCGTGCTGAAGTTGACGCTGGGACCCGATAGCTACATCTGGGACTCATCCCGGCGGCCGGCCGCAGTACGTTCACGCGATCACGGTTCAGGGAACTGTCACTAAGGAAGCACGACAATTCGTGACGGGGGTGGGGCTAGCGCGGCATCGAGGGCGCGCCGCGGCCATGTCGTCAAGCTTCCCACCTCCCGACACGACCGCGACCGCGATCACACGGATTTGCGCTTCAACTCCTGCCACCAGGCCATTCGCTCTTTCACAGTCTTCTCGTGCCCGAAGTCGCTCGGCTGATACCACGACACGCCCCGTAGGCTCTCCGGCAAGTACTCCTGTGGGACATATGCGTTTTCGGAATCGAACGCGTATTTGTATCCCGGCGCCGTAGCCGAGCTCTTTCATTAATCCTGTCGGCGCGTTGCGCACGTGGAGCGGCACCGGCTCGGCGGGTGCGCTTCAGCGGCGGCCTGCGCTTCGCCAAACGCCAGCATATGCGCGATTGGACTTCGGTGCGGTCGCGAGATAGATCGTCGCTTGCGCGAGCGCCAGCTCTCCTTCAGGGCTGCCGAGGAAGTGATAGGCGTCCTTGGCGGCCAGCGCGACGGTGAGCGCGCGCGGATCGGCGAGCCCAACGTCCTCGATCGCCATGCGGACGAGCCGGCGGACGATGTACAGCGGGTCCTCCCCGCCGGCCAGCATCCGCGCCAGCCAGTAGAGCGCGTCCATCGACATCCGAGCCACGGACCGCCTTGTGCAGCGCGGAGATCAGATTGAAGTGCTGCTCGCCGGCTTTGTCGTAGACCGGCAGCGGTTTTTCCAGGACCTGGCGGACAACGTCGCGGGAAGCGAGAAGGGACGGGGGGAGGGGTTCGCTGATGTGTTTGAGCACCGCTTCGAGCGTGTTCAACGCACGTCGCGCATCGCCCTGGGCGTGCGTAACCAGCAGCGCAATCGCGTCCTCCGGTCAGTACCCTTCCCTCTTCCCCTCTCCCGTTGCTTCCCGCTCGAAGCGCTCGCTCGATCACCGTCCGAATGTGCTCGTCCTTCAGCGGTTCGAGTACGAACACCCGGCATCGCGACAGCAGCGCGCTCGTCAGCTCGAAGCTGGGATTCTCGGTCGTCGCGCCGATCAGGGTGATGATGCCGTTCTCGACCCAGGGCAGGAACGCATCCTGCTGCGCCTTGTTGAACCGGTGGATCTCGTCGCAGAAGAGGATCGTGCCCTGCCCCTGATACTTCAGCCGCTCTCTGCTTCCTTAATAATCTCCCGGACGCGTGCCACCCCCTCGGTCACCGCCGAGAAGCGGCTCGAAGTGCCGCTCGGTGTAGTTGGCGATGATCTTGGCGAGGGTGGTCTTGCCCGAGCCGGGCGGGCCCCAGAAGATGCACGAGCCGATGTCGCCCTGCCGGATGAGATCGCCCAAGGCTCTGCCGGGACCAAGCAGGTGCTCCTGGCCCAGGAACTGGTCGAGCGTTTTCGGGCCGCATACGCGCTGCAAGCGGCTCGGTGGACCCTTGGAAGAGCGTAGGCTCGGTCACGACGCTCCGTCCATCAGCGTCTTCGTGAGAAAGAACACCGCAGCGCCCGGCGAAGAACGCGGCTGGCAACTGTCCATCCCTTCTTACCCTGGAATTCTGGGCACAAGGTTCGACGCCGCGACGTAGATCGTCACGCCGGCTGATAGCGCTAGCCCATGCTGAACGAGAAAGCCAAGCTCATCGGTGAGGACCACGCCGATCAGCGTCGCCACGCCGAGCAGCGCCGCCGCTCCGAGCCGCCCGCCGTCCGAGCCGTCCGCCCGCCAGCATCAGGCTCGAGATCGTGACGCCCTCCGGCAGCTTGTGCAGGAAAATCGCCACGAAGACCATGATGCCGAGCTCCTGTCGCACCAGGAACGCACTCGCGATGGCGACGCCGTCGAAGAACGTGTGCAGCAGCAGCCCGACCAACGCCGACGTGCCTGCGACCGCGCTCACGCGGGTGCGTCTCCTCGCCGAAATGGAAGTGCGGCGTGACGCGTGTGCTGCGTCAGGTGCACGGCCAGATAGCCCAGCAGCACTAGTGCCGGTGCGAGCGACGCCGCTGCGGGACAACGCCGCAGGCAGCAGCTCCACGATCGCGACCGACAGCATGAACCCCGCGCCGAACGCGACCAGCAGTTCGATGACGCGCAGCTCGCGCACCGCCCGCCGCGCGTGACGGCGAGCGCACCGAGCACGTTTCCGGCTGCCGCGATCAGCGCGTACAGCAGCGCGTTAGACACGGGAGAGCAGGTAATCCTTTGTATTGCGCTCCGGATCGTCGAGGACCTCATCGAGCAGCCGCGCGAGCATCTCGCCCACATCGGGTCCGGGGCGCACGCCTGCGGCGATCAGGTCGTCTCCCTTCACGGCGAGGTCCTTGAGGGTGAGCGGATCGTGACGCTCGCGGATCGCCGTAACCGCTTTCTCCAGCGATTTGTCCGTGCCGCGAGCAGGAGGAGATCGTCGACATACTCACCCAGTTGTGCCATCCAGCGCCGGACCGCGGCCGCGTTTCTGTGATCGGGGTACTTGTCGCGCCATCGCCCGATCGCGCGACCGCGCTCGATGTCCTTGTTGGAGCTCTTCAGGCGGATGAGCAGCGAGGCGGGATCTTTCGCAAGCACGGCTGTGACGACCACAGGATCCCGGGGGAGCTTGTCCACGTTTCCCGTTTCCCGTTTCCGTAGCCAGAGATTTCCGGCAGCCAGATCCGCATCGCGCCCACGTCTTTCCAGAGACCGACGAGCTTCGACAGCTTCTTGGCCGTCTGAATTCCTTTAAACCACTCATCCCGCACGCGCTCCGCCGAGAGCTGCGCGAGACCCTGGCTATTGGCCTTCGCCGCTTCGAGCGTGCGCGCGTGGATGCGAAACTCGAACCGCGCGCTGAACCGCAAGGCGCGCAGGATCCGGAGGTAATCCTCCTGAAACCGCCAGTTGGGATCCCCACCGACCGGATCAGCTTCTTGCCGAGGTCCTGCTCACCCTGAAACGGATCGCGCCATTCGTGGCGCAGCGGATGATAGGCGATCGCGTTGATCGTGAAATCGCGCCGCGCCAGATCATCCATGATCGAGACGCCGAACTCCACCACCGCGTGGCGGCCATCCGTATGGATGTCCTTGCGGAAGGTGGTGACTTCGTGCGGACGATTGTTTGGCATCCAGCACCGCCACCGTTCCGTGGTCGATCCCCACCGGAATCGTCCGCCGGAACAGCTTCTGCACCTCGGTGGGAGGCGCGGCGGTCGTGAGATCGAAGTCGTGATTCGGGACGCCGAGCAGGTTGTCCCGGATGCGCCCCGCCGACACACCACGTCTCATGGCCCGCTTCATCGAGCCGCTTGCGCGATTTGTGAGAACTTCAGGTGGGATGGACAGGGTGGCGGGAAAGGCCATGGTTCAGGTTACCGCACAACACACTGCCGCCGTTGACGTTCAGAATCTCTCCCGTCATGTGCCGGGCCAGCCGCGAGCACAGGAACACAATCGGCCCAGCGATGTCCTCGGCGCTCGCGACGCGTCGCAGCGGAATCGTCTGCTCGATCGTCCGCCGCCCCTCCCCGGCGTACGGCTTCGCCGCCATCTCCGTGTCGACCCATCCCGGCGCGACGCAGTTCACGCTGATCTTGGGCGCCAGCTCGACCGCCAGTGATTTGGTGATGGCGATGACCGCGCCCTTGGTCGGCCGCATAATCGGTGTGGAACGCCTCCCCGCGCTGTCCGGCGGTCGAGGACGACCAGCACGATCGTGCCGCCGTCCGCGATGCTCGGAATCGCGGCGCGGCAGACGTAGATCACGGCATCGAGATTGGCGCGACGGGTGGACTCCCACTGCGCGTCCGTCATTTCGGCGACCGGCACGTCGTCCGGCGGCCACACGCCGTGATTGACGACCAGGATGTCGAGCGCTTCGCCGCCCAGCGCGCGCAGCGCTTCGGCGACCGCCTTGCTGCGCCGTCCGGCGGCGTCCGAGGTCGCCGCGCACGGCGGCGGCGATGTGCGGCTCGGCCGCGGGCTTCCGGGTGCGATACCCGACGGCGACCTTCGCGCCCGCGCGCGCCAGCAGCAGCGCCGTCGCGCGGCCAATGCCTCGTCCTCCGCCCGTGACGAACGCCCGCTTCCCGGCGAGATCGATCATCCCTTCAGCCGATCTTCGACCACGATCACAGATCACGTGCTCGATCGCGAGGTGCAGCTCCTGAATGCGCGCGGTGTCGTCGGCCGGAATGACCAGCACTGGCGTCCGCCAGCGCCTTGAGCTGTCCGCCGCCCTTGCCCAGAAACGCGACCACCGCGACGCCCCGCGCCGCGCCGCCTGCGCGGCACGAATCACGTTGGGACTCTCGCCGCTACGTCGAATGCAGCACCAGCAGATCGCCCGGCGTCGGCGAGCGCCTCCACTTGACGCGAGAACACCTCATCGAATCCCAGATCGTTGGCGCAGGCGGTGAGCAGTGAGGTATCCGTCGTGAGGGCGATGGCCCGCATGGCCGGTCGGTTGGTTTGGTAGCGGACGACGTACTCGGTGGCGAGGTGCTGTGCATCGGCGGCACTGCCGCCGTTGCCGGCGAAAAACAGCGTGCCCCCGCCGCGCAGCGTCGCCTCGTAGCGATCGGCGATCGCGGCGATCTCCTCCGCCTGCTCTGCGCGCCACCCGGCCCGCCGAGGGCTGCAAGGCCGATCGAGACTCTGCGCGGATTCTCTCCGACGCTCACCGTGCAGCCTCGACGAACGCCCCAGACCTCCGAGTCCACCCCGCGTGCCCAACTCGCCCTGCGGCCCTTCCTCCACGACCGTGCCGATGACGACGAAGTCGGCGCCCGGCCTGTCGCGCCGCGCGCACCTGCGCCGGCGTCCGGATCCCGCCTCCGACGAACAGCGGGTCGCGCGGCACCGGCAGCGCGGCACGCGCGAATAATCTCGAGTCGACACGGGGCGATTGGCGCCGCTGCCGGCGTCGAGATAGACCGCCTGCATGCCAATCGAGCGTGGCAGCCGTGGCATGCGCGGCAGCCAGCTCCGGCTTGTCCGCCGGCAACGGCCGCGTCTGGCTTACCGACTCCACACTCGTCACCCGCCCGCCATCGATCAGGATGTACGCTGTCGAAAGCGTTTCGACGGGATGCTGCTGGAGAAACGGCACGGCGCGCACGTGCTCCTCGATCAGATACTGCGAATTGCGACCCGAAACGAGCGAGAGGAACAGCACGAGATCGACCTGATCGGTGAGCTGCATCGCCGACCCGGGAAACAGCGCGACCGGAATCCCGGGAGCGCTCTGGCGCAGCGCGCGCGACCTCATGCGTCTGCGCGGCCCCGTCGAAGGAGGATCCGATCAACAGGCCGCGCACTCCCGCCGCCTTCGCCTCCCGGCCGATGCGGCCGGCATCCGCGGCACTGGTGCGCACCGGATCCACGAGCACGAGTAAACCCCGACCATCAAGTTTCATCGACGGCTCCTTCCCTCCTCGGCCTTGGCCTCGAAGGCATAGGTGGCAAATGCGTCGGCCGCGAGCAGGTCGAGTGCCAGCTCGCGTCCCCGTTCGGCCGCGCGGCAACTTCTCTCGAGCAGCTCGCGACCGTGGCGAGCCAGATGCACTGCCAGCCCGTCGGGCGCGTCGTGCACCGCGTTCCGCAATCGCTCCCGGACGCTGGCAGGCGGCGTGGGCCGGCGCGTGTCGAGCCACGCAAGCACCTGCTCGCGAGTCATTTCCGGATTGTTCCAGTAATCCGTGAAGAGATCCACGAGCGTCGTGGTGGAAGGAATCTTCGACGGATCAGGAATGCTTCCTGACGCAAAGTGTGCGCGCCCGCCGCCGCGACCGCCAGTGTACGAAGAGATCACCCGTATGACGTCTGGCGCCTTCACCTTGTCGAGAAGGGCATCCCCGACACCGACATACGCGGTCGACGGGGCGATCACGACCGTGGCGCTGCTGGGATGCTGCGCTCGCAATCCATCGACCATGAGCGCGACCTGATTGCGGTCCTGATGTCTGTCTCGACGTACCAGAGCGACGGACCGTTGCGCACCGCGAGCTCCTGACCAGAGACTCCCCCACCCTTCCGCAGCAACTCCTCGAGGCGCTTCTCGAGCTTCTTCTGCTCCTCGAGCATCGCCTCGATGCGCTTGGCGAGATGCTCCGGTTGTGTTTTGAGCAACGCCGCGGCGTCGGTAAGGCGCTGTTGCAGCTCCAGCGCATACCGGTAGGCTGCGGGACCGGTCAGCGCTTCGATGCGTCGCACACCCGCCGCCGCGCCGGTCTCGTGCGTAAACCGGAACATCGCGATTGGGCCGGTCGAGCCGACATGGGTCCCGCCGCAGAGCTCGAGCGATACGCCCGCGACGTCCACAACGCGCACCACGTCACCGTACTTCTCACCAAAGAGCGCCATTGCCCCAGCGGCGATCGCGTCTTTGTACGCCATCTGGCGCGTCTCGATGGGCAGGTTCTCCCACACGTGCGCGTTGACTTCGGCCTCGACGCTCGCGAGCTGGTCGCCTTTGATGGGACCGTGGTGGCTGAAGTCAAAGCGCAGCCGGTCGGGCGCGACCACCGATCCGGCCTGCCGCACGTGGGTGCCGAGGATCTTCCGGAGCGCCGCGTGGACCAGGTGGGTCGCGGTATGGATTGCGCTCGATGTTGCGGCGGCGCGATTCGTTTACCTGAGCCAGCGCGGGCGTGGGCTCGAACGTCTCGCCGAACGTCCCCACCACGGCACTCTTGCCGTCTACCTTCTCGACGTCCTCGACCGTCAGCTCCCAGCCGTCTCCCTTCACCACGCCGGTGTCGCTGACCTGTCCACCGGATTCGGCGTAGAACGGATTCTCTTCCAGGATGAGCTCTAGTTGATCACCCGACTGCCTAAAGGCGATTGGCTCCGTCTCGGCTTGCGTGCTTTCATAGCCGACCCATTTCTGCGTGCCCTTCTTCTTTATCTCAATCCATTCGCCGCCCTTCGACCGCCCTCGACCGCCTTCGACCGCCTTCTTTCGCGCGGCCCGCGATCGATTGCTCTGCTCCGCCAAGGCGCGCTCGAACCCTGCGACGTCCACGCCCTGACCACGCTCGCCCGCAATGATCTGCGTCAGGTCGATCGGGAAACCGTACGTGTCGTAGAGCTTGAACGCCTCCTCACCCGAGATCCCCTTCGACGACTTGAGCTCCTCGAGACGGGAGAGCCCGCCTTCGAATGGTCTCGAGGAACCGCTCCTCTTCGGCGCGCGTGACGCGCTCGATGTGCTGCTCGCTTGGAGGCCAGCTCCGGATACACGTCGCCCATCGTGCTGGTCACGACGCGCGTGAGCTGGGCCAGCGTCGGCTCGCGGCGGCCGAGGAGCCAGGCGTGGCGCACGGCGCGACGCAGAATGCGCCGTAACACGTAGCCCCGGCCCTCGTTGGAGGGATAGACGCCGTCGGTCAGCAGGAAGGCGACGGCGCGCGCGTGATCGGCGAGCACCCGATAGGAGGCGCCGGCGGGTCCGCGATCAGTACGGCCGGCCCACCTCGTCGACGGCGGCGCCGATGATCGGCTGAAACAGATCGGTATCGAAGTTCGAGGGGACCTTCTGCATCACTGAGGCGATGCGCTCGAGTCCCGCGCCCGTGTCCACCGACGGCTTTGGCAAATTCTTGCGCGACCCATCGGGCTGCAGGTCGTACTGCATGAACACGAGGTTCCAGATCTCGAGCTTGCTTGCCTGCTTCATTCAGCTCGACGAACTGCTCAGTCGTCAGATCGCCCTTGCCACGTTCATTCCTGGGACGCAGGTCGACGTTGAGCTCGGTATTGGGACCGGCGGGGCCGGTGTCCGCCATCTGCCAGAAGTTGTCCTTGTCGCCCAGGCTGAAGATGCGTGCGTCGGCGATGCCGGTGACCTGGCGCCACAGCTTGCGCGCTTCGTCGTCGGAATGGTGGACGGTGACATACAGCCGGTCGGGATCGATCCCGAGCCATTCGTTACTCGTCACCCATTCCCAGGCGTATTCGATTGCTTCCTTCTTGAAGTAATCGCCGAACGAGAAGTTGCCGAGCATCTCGAAAAACGTGTGGTGACGGGCGGTGTGGCCGACCTGCTCGAGGTCGTTATGCTTGCCGCCCGCGCGGACGCACTTTTGGCAGGTGACCGCCCGGCGATACTCGCGGCGTTCCAGCCCCTGAAACACCCGCTTGAACTGCACCATGCCCGCGTTGGTGAAGAGCAAGGTGGGGTCGTCCGCCGGAACGAGCGGACCGCTGGACACTTCGGTGTGCCCGCGAGCCTGGAAATAGTCGAGGAACTTGCGGCGGATTTCCGAGGACTTCATGGCGGGGAATATAGCGCGAGGAGGTGCAACTGAAAGGCAGGATACAACTTAAAGGCCACAGACAGGGTTGGGTTTCAGGACCGACCGATTCGATTGCCCCCGGGACCCACCGATTTGGTTGCCCCGCGGCACGGCCGCGGGGCACCCTACCCTCGAGGGATCTTGTCTGGATGATGCTTGAACTGGACGGCGATGTACTGACGAACGCTGAGCAGATGAGTCTTACTGATTGAATCCGCATAATAGCCGCGCTGCCAGCGCAGGCCCTTCCCAACCAATCTCGACGACTCCGATTTCGCTTCGCGAACGAACGCGCTGACCGTTGCATCAGGGGCGCACCGAATCAGCACATGGATGTGGTCGCTGAGCACGCCTTGAGCCAGAACAAGGCACCTCGTTCGTTTGGCAGCATTGAGCATCGACTTGACCACGGTGGGAACCACCGGTGCCCGGATGAGTCGGTTCGCTGAAATACGTATGCCAGGTCAGGTGCACGTAAAGGCGGCACGCCTGATGCTGTCCCCGAGCTCTCACAATCGATTCGAAGCCTGTATGGGTAGAGAGCCCGCGGCCACGCCGCGGGACCCCAACAACGACCATGGCCGACAACCTTCGAGGTAGGTTGACCCCTGGGCCGGTGGCCCGGGGTCAAAAGCCCTTCTACTACCTCCCTCACTTCCGCTCCCGCAAATCCCCGCCGCACGAGGAACGCGACAAGCCTCCGTTTCCGCACCATCGGGGGAGGCTGGCGAGCTGTTTCGCACGCTTCTCCACCAATGCCCGCACGGTTTCCCGGGATCGACGCCCTCCGCCGCGAGCGAGCGGCGCACGGCTTCTTCGGCGACGCGGCGTTCCACGCCCTGGGCCTGGAGATCTCGAATGAGCCGCGCCGGCCCCCGGCCGCGGCTCACCTTGGCGGAGGCGTAATCCCTCGCAAACCGAGCATCGTCCAGCAACCCGGCGGCGGTCAGGCGATCGAGCGCCGCCTCGACGGCTGCAACCGGATGTTGTTTTTGCAGGAGCCGCCGCCGCAAATCGAAGCGCGCGTGGGCCCGGCGCGCGACGGCCCTCAGCGCCGCGCGGTGCGCAGCCTCGCGGTCAGCCAGCTCCTGCAGCCGTTCCGCCACCAGTCCGCTGAGCTCGGCGCCCACTACAAGATTGAGGGGTTCGAGATCAGCTGCCGGGAGCGAAGCAAAACGCCCCCGATCCACTTCGACCAGCCTATAGTCGGGCCGTCGTGGATCGGGGGCGAGTCCAGTGAGGATCATTCTTCGCTCGTGGCGGTCTCCTCGTCGCCACCCGGCGCTCCCGCGTTGACGGACTTCACACCGAGGTGCTCCTTCACGCGTGCCTCGACTTCGGCCGACATATCGGGATGGTCCTTCAGATACAGCTTGGCGTTTTCACGGCCCTGTCCGATTCGCTCTTTCCCGTACGAGTACCAGGCGCCCGACTTGTCGATAATGCCCGCTTCCGCCGCGATGTCGACGAGGAGGGACTCGTGACTGATGCCCTCGTCGAACATGATGTCGAATTCGGCCTGGCGGAACGGCGGCGCCACCTTGTTTTTCACGACCTTCACGCGCACGTGGTTGCCGATGACCACCTCGCGTTCCTTCACCGGCCCGATGCGCCGCATGTCGAGTCGCACCGACGAGTAGAACTTCAAGGCCCGGCCCCCGCTCGTCGTTTCGGGATTGCCGAACATGACGCCGATCTTTTCGCGCAGCTGATTGATGAAAATCACCGAGGTGCGCGAGCGGTTGATCGCGCCGGCGAGCTTGCGCAGCGCCTGGCTCATCAGCCGCGCCTGAAGCCCGGGAGCGAATCACCCATCTCGCCTTCGATTTCAGCCTTGGGCACGAGCGCCGCGACCGAGTCGACGACCACCACGTCGACCGCACCCGAGCGCACGAGGATCTCGCAGATCTCGAGCCCCTGCTCTCCAGTATCGGGCTGGGAGACGAGCAGATTCTCGATGTCCACGCCCAGCTTCTTGGCGTACTCGACGTCGAGCGCATGCTCGGCATCGATGTAGGCCGCGGCCCCCGTCGCGCTGCGCGTGGGCGACCACGTGGAGCGCCAGCGTGGTCTTGCCGCTCGATTCGGGACCGAAGATCTCGGTCACGCGGCCGCGCGGAATCCCGCCGATGCCGATCGCCGCGTCGAGGTTGATCGCGCCGGTCGAGATGGCGCTCACGCGTACCTGCGGCGAGTCGGCCCCCATCCGCATGATGGAGCCCTTCCCACAGGTCTTCTCGATCTGGGTGATGGCCAAGGCGAGCGCCTTGCGGCGATCATCGGAAATCTTGGTCGGCTGGGTCGGCTGCGTCGGCTGTTCTGCCATGAGTGACCTCGACATGGGTGGCGAGCCTCTCTGGTTTGAGGCCCGAATATATACCGAAACCGCTGTCACCGCCATCCGGGACGGAAGGCGTCCTCCAGGTGCTCTATCTCATTGCCCACTAGCCCAATACAGTCGAAGCGATACACGTCAGACTGACGCCCAAAGCGGTCCATCCAGACCCGCGCGGCCTTCACGATTCGCGCCGCTTGCGCCGGTGACGGCCTCGAACGGACTGCCGAACGCGCAGTCCCGTCCGAGCCTTCACTTCCACAAAGGCGACGAGCATGCCCCGCCTGGCGACGAGGTCGATCTCGACGCGACCAACCCGAAACCGGTGCGCGACCACCTCCCAGCCACGGGACTGGAGGTAGCGGATCGCCTGCTCTTCGCCGCGCGAGGCCCGCCGATGCCGCGGGTCCGACCAGCTCGCTGGATCACTGTGCACGCCGCTCGACATGGGGCGAAAGTAAGCAGTGCACCTGAGGGGCGAATAACCAAATTCCTGCACTACCCGCTCGAATTCGCGCCCTCGGGTCCGACCACGTCGTCCAGCTCCTCCAACCCGACCAGGACATCTCGCGGTTTTGACCCGTTTGCGGGCCCCAGCACGCCCGCGAGCTCGAGCTGATCGATGATTCTTGCCGCACGGCCATACCCGATACTCATGCGCCGCTGCAGGAGCGATGTAGATCCGAGCTGATTCTGAATGCACACCTCGGCGGCCTGGCGAAAGAGCGGATCGCGTTCACCGGCATCCGCCCTCCCCCGTCCCCCGTCCCGCTTCCCCTTCCTTTTCGGCTTTCTCGAGCGCGCTGACCTGCTCGTCGATCGACGTCCCGGGAGCGGCCGCGCGCAGCCGGCCGGCGGCGCGTGCTGTTTGTACCATTCCATCAGCCGCTCCGTCTCGTCGGTCGAGATGAACGCGCCCTGCACGCGCATCGATTCGCTCTTGCCCGGCGGCAGGAACAGCATGTCGCCGTTGCCGAGCAGCGTTTCGGCGCCGTTCTGATCGAGAATCGTCCGGCTGTCGACTTTGGCCGAGACGCGAAACGCGATCCGACACGGGAAATTCGCCTTGATCAATCCGGTGATCACGTTCACCGACGGCCGCTGCGTCGCGAGAATCAGGTGAATGCCGATCGCGCGCGCCTTCTGGGCCAGCACCGCGAGCGGCGTCTCGATTTCGCCCTGCACCGTCAGCATCAGGTCGGCCAGCTCGTCCACGATGAGGACGATGTACGGGAGGATGCCGCTGGTGTAGACGCCGTCGAATGGCAGCTCCTTCTGAATTCCCGCTTGCGTGGCGAGCGTCTCGCGCGGTCCTTTGAGCGGCGCTTTGGCGTCGACCTTCTTGTTGAAGTCGCTGATGTTGCGCGCGTGATTCGCGTGCAGTAAGCGGTAGCGACGCTCCATTTCCCACACGGCCCATTTGAGCACGTTCGCGGCCTTGTGATGACTCGTCACGACCGGCAGGCCGAGATGGGGCAGCGCGCTGTACATCGACAGCTCGACCATTTTCGGGTCGATCATCAAGCAGCTTCAGCTTGTCCGGCCCGTGCGCGTACACGAGACTCGTGATGATGGCGTTGATGCACACCGATTTGCCGGAGCCCGTCGCGCCGGCGATGAGGAGATGCGGCATCCTGGTCAAATCGTCAACGACCTCGTCCCCCTCGAGGTTGCGTCCTAACACGACGGGCAAGCACGCGCATCGCACGACGGAACTCCGCGCTGTCGATCAGATCGCGCACGTGCACGAGGCGCGGCGTCGGGTTCCGGGACCTCGATGCCGATCGCCGCCTTCCGGGGATCGGGGCGACGATGCGCAGCGACTGCGCCCGCATCGCGAGCGCGAGATCATCGGCCAGCGACGACACCGCCCCACCTTCACGCCGCGTCCCGGCTCCAGCTCGAAGCGCGTGACCACCGGCCCCACGGTCTTGTTCGTGATCTGCGCACCCACGCGGAACGTCTCGAGCGTCGCGACCAGCCGCCGGCCCATGTCTTCGATTTGGGCGGCGTCCGGGTCGGCCACCGCGCCCGGTCCCTCGGTCAGCAGCTCGATAGGCGGGATCAACGAACCCACGGGGCTCGGGGTTCGGGGTTCGGGACTCGGTTTCGGCTTGGGCGGCTTCGGGCGCGCAACGACGGGGCGAGCATTCCCACGTTCACGGGCCACGACTGGCTCTATGCGCTCGGCGGGCGCCGTTGTTCCCGAGCCCCGAGCCCCTGGCCCCGAGCCCCGCGATCTCAACAACGTCAACGGATGCCAGCCAATCGTCAGGATCCCAAGGGCGGACAGCGCGAAGCAGTCCGACCAGCACCGCCCCCGCCGTCCCGACGCGCGCTCTGCAGGCCGTTCGCCAGAAACCCGGGAAGAGTCCGACCAACCGTTCCGTGCGGGTCCAGCCGGAATAGTCGGGCGGGAAATGCGGGCCGATCGCGATGGCGATGCCGTAGGGCAGGAGGAGAATCATCCCCGCGCACAGCGAGGCGGCGCGTCCCCAGGACAGGGCGCCGAGGCGCTCGAATGCCGCCAGCGCCCACACCACACCGAGGATGGGAGGACGACCGCACTCAGGCCGAACAACTGCCAGAGGGTGCCGCCGAGCGCGCGGCCCCAGCTGCCGGTCAGCGCGACCGGAAGAAGCGTCAGACCCAGAAAGAGACCCACCAGCAGGGCCGCGATGCCGATGAGCTCTTGCCGTGCCTTTGGATTCATGCCGCGATGCGACGATCCGCGTAGACGGGAACGATGGCGAGCTTGTCCGGCTGGGCGCAGAACTTCACGTCGTCGCCCAACCCGACTTCGCTCAGCTGGCGCGCGGCACCGCTCGCGCCGAATGCGTCCAGCCAGCCCCCTCGCTGGGCGGCCAAATCGAGCGACACCTGCGCCGCGTCGTTGAGCAGAAGCTTCTTGGGCGGAACGCCCTTCTTCACGACCTTGATCAGGCGACCGGCCGTATAGGCATCCTCGAGCGCGAATTGCTTTTCGCGACCCGCGCAGATGATGACCAGCTCGCCCCGCTCCGTGAAGAGATGGCGCGCCCGTTCGGCGACTGCACTGAAGTTGAGCGCGGCCGCGACCAGGACGGGATCCCCACCCTGCGCCGCCAGGAGCGCCGGGGTGCCGTTCGTGGTGGCCAGAAACAGCGTCTTGCCCGCCGACCGCTTCCGGCGTCATCTTCGCGCGGCGAGTTGCCCAGCGCAAACCCCTCGATCTTCACGCCATGCGCCGCTCCCCGGCCAGCACGATCCCGTTCTTTTCGAGGTTCGAGGTGAGGCGCACGGCCTCCTCGGAGCTCGCCGCCGGCACCACCGCCTTCGCTCCGGCGGCAGAGCGCCATCACGATGGTGCTGGTCGCGCGCGAGCACATCAATGACGACCACCGCCCGGCCGGTGAGATCCCCGCATTGAGGCCGAGTGGCGTATAGAAGACGTCGATCTTCATGTCTGCTCTTTGAGGAGCTGCGGCTCGCGCTCGAGGAATTTCGTGTCGATCTTGCCCGCGACGAAGTCGGGATGGCGCATCACCCGGCCCAGGAACGGAATCGTCGTGGTCACGCCCTCAATGATAAACGAGTCGAGCGCCTGGCGCATACGGGCGAGCGCTTCCGTCCGCGAGTTGCCGTGCACGATCACCTTGGCGAGCAGCGAGTCGTAGTACGGGGGCACCGGTGTAGCCCGCATAGATGTGCGTATCGACGCGCACGCCGGGACCGCCGGGCGGATGGTAGCGCCGTGATCAGACCCGGGCGACGGCTGGAAATTGCGGCTCGGGTCCTCCGCGTTGACGCGGCACTCGATCGCGTGACCGCGCAGGCGGTTGCCGTTCATGACGAGCGAGAGCGGCGTCGCCGGCGGCGACGGAGATCTGCTCCTTCACGAGATCGAAATTCGTGCACATCTCGGTCACCGGATGCTCGACCTGGATGCGCGTGTTCATCTCCATGAAGTAGAATGAGCCGTCCGTCGTCGAGCAGGAACTCGATCGTCCCGGCCCCGACGTAGCTGATCGACTGCGCGAGCTTCACCGCGGCATCGCCGATGTCCTCGCGGAGCGTCTGATCGACGCGCGGGGACGGCGCCTCCTCGACGAGCTTCTGGTGGCGGCGCTGCACCGAGCAGTCGCGCTCGCACAGGTGCATCACCTTGCCGTGCGTGTCGCCCATGATCTGAATCTCGATGTGCCGCGGGCGCGCGAGATATTTCTCGATGTAGACCTCGCCCGACCCGAAGGCCGCGAGGGCCTCCTGCTTGGCGAGATTGAACGACTGCGAGAACTGATCGGCGTCCACCGCCACCCGCATGCCCTTGCCGCCGCCGCCCGCCGTGGCCTTGATGATCACAGGAAACCCGATCGCCGCGGCGACTTGCTGCCCTTCCTCGAGCGATCTCGACCGGTCCCGGCGAGCCAGGCACGGTGGGCACGCCGCGCTCCTGCGCCAGCTTCGCGCGCCGCTGCCTTGTCGCCCATCTGGCGGATCTGCTCGGGACGTCGGTCCGATGAACGTGATGTTGGACGCCGCGACCTTCTCGGCGAACTCCGCGTTCTCGGCGAGAAAGCCGTAGCCGGGATGGATCGCGTCCGCGCCGGTGATTTCGGCGGCGGCGATGAGGCGGGGAATGTTGAGATAGCTGTCGCGACTCGGCGCGCGCCCGATGCAGACGTCGTCGTCGGCGAAACGGACGTGCAGCGACTCCCGGTCCGCCTCCGAATACACGGCGACCGGTCTCGAGTCCCAGCTCCTTGCACGCGCGGATCACCCGCAGGGCGATCTCCCCGCGGTTGGCGATCAGCACTTTCTGGAACATCAGGGCGTCAGGTCTCGCGATCGGCCGGCCCGGTCGGCCCCGCGAGCTGCTGAATGCCATCCGACGCGAGTCCACGCCGGAGACCTTGAGGGCGAACTCGCTCGGGTTGGTCGCGTAGAAAATCGCGCTCTCGTAGCTGATCACGCCCTGCTGGTACCAGTGGAACAGCGACTGGTCGAAGCTCTGCATCCGTACTGGATGGAGCCTTCGGCGATGAGGTCGGGAATGTTGAGCTGCTTCGTGATGTCGCGGATGTTGTCGGCTGCACCGGCGGCGGTGTTGATGAGCACCTCAGCCGCCGGCACGCGGCCCCGCCCGTCCTTGCGCGGCACCAGGCGGAGCGACACGATCGGCCTGCAGCGCGGTGGACAGCAGGTGCCGGATTTCATCGTGCTGGTGCGGCGGGAAGAACGAGATCACGCGGTTGATCGTCTGCGTGCGCGTCGGTCGTGTGCAGCGTCGAGAACACCAGGTGGCCCGGTGTCCGCCGCCTTGAGCGCGGTGTCCAGGGTGTCCATGTCGCGGATCTCGCCGATCAGGATCACATCGGGATCCTGCCGCAGCACGTGGCGCAGCGCCGAGTTGAACGTCAGCGTGTCGTTCCCCACCTCGCGCTGCGAGATGTTGGCGTGGTTGTCGCGGTGGAGGAACTCGATCGGGTCCTCGATGGTGATGATGTTGACGCGGCGGTTGGAGTTGACGTGGTTGATCATCGCCGCGAGGGCGGTGGACTTCCCCGAGCCCGTCACGCCGGTGACCAGCACCAGGCCCCGCGGCCGCAGCGGCGATCTCCTCCAGCACGCGCGGGGAGATTCGAGCTCGCTGATCTGACTTGACCTCGTACGGGAATCGCGCGGAACGCGAACGCGACGGTGCCCGCGCTGCTGGTAGACGTTGGTCCGGAACCGGCCCACGCCCGGCACGCCGATCGCGAAGTCCGCTTCCTTGTGCTCGGCGAACTCCTTCACCTGGCGCGGCGTCATGATCTGCTCGGCCAGCGACTTCAGCTCTTCGGGCTTGAGCGGCTGCCGTCTCGAGCGCCACCAGATCCCCGTTCACCCGGATGGTCGCCGGCCGGCCGACCTTGAGCAGCAGGTCGGAGCCGTTGCGCTGCACCATGTGGGTGATTGCCTGCTTGAAGTTGAACGTCGGCAGACTGCTCTGCGTGCCTCAGCCATGCGGATCCACCCGGAAAAGGGCCTGTCCGAACTCCACCGGCTGCGCGTTGTCCGCGCGATCACTTCCCGACCACGCCCGGCGACCTCGGACTCGATCTCGTTCATGATCTTCATCGCTTCGATGATGCACACGACCTGCCCCACGGTCACGCGCGCTGCCGACCTTGACGTACGGCTCGCGCCCCGGGCTCCGGGGACTGCGTAGAACGTGCCCACCATGGGCGACTCTGATCTCGAGGAACTGGGGGCTCGGGGCTGGGGGGAGGCAGCCTGTGGCGTCGCTTGAGGCAGGGGCGGCACCGGGATGCGAGACAGTAACGTGCCTCGAGCCCCGAGCCCTCAAGCCCACTGGCATTGCCGGCATGCTCCGGCCTTCGACACTCGCACCGACGACCATGCGCCGAACAGACCGCGGCGGATCTCGATGGCGCCCACCTCCGGCGCGTCTTTCAGGATCTGCACAATCTGGGCGATGATGTCGAGCTTCATACCGAGAAGATACTCCCCGAGGCCCTACACCAGTTCCACGAGGTCCGTACGGCCGTCCGTCAGCAAACACCGGCCCGTCGGACGACAGATGCACGTCATCCTCGATCCGCACACCGCCGCTGCCGGCGATGTGTACACGCCTGGCTCTGATCGTCACCACCGCATTCTCGGGCAACGGATCGTTGACGGTGCGCGCGAGTCGCGGTGCTTCGTGGACTCCGAGTCCCAGCCCGTGACCCGTCGAGTGACCGAACGCCGCGCCGAACTCCGCGCGCTTCGATCGGATCGCGCGCGAGCGCGTCCGCTTCACGACCCGTCATCCCGGCGCGCACACCCTCGCGCGCGCGACGTTGCGCCTCCTGCACCACCGCATACAACGCCCGCTGGAATCTCGTCGGCGCGCGCGCCCACGACAACGGTGCGCGTGACATCGGCGCAGTATCCATCGACGACGGCGCCAAAGTCTAGCAGTAGCCACTCCCCCACCGCTACCGTGCGGCTGCTCGTATGCGCGTGCGGGAGTGGCGGTGCGCGGCCCGCTCGCTACGATCGTCGGAAACGGGTAGGCCTCGCTGCCGCGGCGTCGCAACGCGCTTCCAGCCGTGCCGCGATCTCGAGCTCGGTCTGTCCCGCCCTCGCACCGTCCCCAGCGTCTCACGCAGGGCCTCGGCGGCGAGCTCGGCGGCGGAGCGAATCGCGGCAACCTCGCCCGCGTCCTTCTGCACCCGCAGCCGCTCGATCAGCTCCTCGCCGGCTTCCAGCGCCAGCGCCGCGGCGGTCGTGCCGGAGAACCGCTCCGCCTCTTTCACGGTCACGACGTGCGCTTCGAAACCGATCGCCGCCGATGCTGGTGCCCCCCTCTCCTCGCGAGCGTGGGCAGCTCCCTGAAGAGCCGCTCCCAGAGGCTCGTCGCTTCGATCTCCACGCGCGCGAACGCCCCACATTCCTGCCGCGCCTGCTCGTCGTAGCGAAAATCCGTCAGCACCAGCAGCGCGTCGCGAGTCGCGAGCGCCAGGCCCGCCGACCCGCTGAACCCCAGTGAGATAACGGATGTTGGGACGCGACTGACCAGCAGCGCATCCAGGCCTTCCGCCTCGGCACGGCCGCCAGCGCAGCGTGGCGCTCGGGACGTTTATCGCGCTTTGAGATAGCCGACGATCCCTCGAGGCCCAGCCGATAGCTGTCCGGCCCGAATCCCGTCACAACGCCCTGCGATGTCAGGCAATACGTAACC
>ERZ1370068.11167-contig-9805_pt1 | contig 34810 bp, 55 predicted proteins | sample MGYA00561227_ERZ1370068 | MGnify/ENA primary metagenome ERZ1370068 (study PRJEB38410, sample SAMEA6850437) | metagenome | study: Metagenomic assessment of the ecological functions of the soil: analysis of the soil microbiota associated with the...
GCATTCATCCAGGGCAAGCGTCCCCGCTCAGGTACTCGACCGGACATCGATCGCTCAGCTTTTTCAGGATGCACTCGCCCTTTCGGCCTGAAACAGGCAGGCGCGTCTCGATGGGCCTTGCGCGTCAATCCGTCGAGCGGAAATCTCCATCCAACCGAAGGCTACTTGATCACTGGACCGGTCTCAGGCCTGCACGATCGGCCGGCCGTTTATCACTACACGCCGGCTGGAGCACGCTCTCCGAGCTCAGGACGGAGCTTGAGCGACGCGTGGTCGACGATCGCCCGGCAGTTACCCGGAGAATCTGTTCTAGTCGGTCTGACCTCGATCTACTGCGCGCGAGTCCCTGGAATTACGGGCGAGCGGGCGTTTCGTTACCGCCACCACGACGCAGGCCATGCGATCGCCAGCGTCGGCCATTTCGGCCGCCGCTCGGGTGGGAGACTCGATTGCTGGAGGGCGTCACCGACGTCGATCTCTCGATGCTTTTGGGTGTCCAGGCGCGCAAAAGGTATCGAAGCCGAGCACGCCGACTGCCTGCTGGCCGTCTATCCTCAGGAGCTGACTTCACGCTCGAGGCGCAGCGCTTGTTCGCGGTTGCCAAGATGCCGTTCGCAACGAGGTGATCAAGCTCGCCGCCGTGGCAGGGTGCACCAAATCAGTTGAGCAGCGATCATCACGATTGGCCGGATCATCGAAGAGGTCACGGCGGCTACTACAAAAGGGCGAACGACCCTGCGCGCGCGTTCTGGTCTCCCGGCAACATGGTCAACGCCCCGCTCGAGATCGGCGACTCGACGCCTCGCTTCGCAGGATCATTCATCAGAGCGAGTGCCGTCGCGCCCTCGACGGCCACACTGGCATCACGCGCGACGCGTTTTATCAAATCCTGCTGAAAACGATGCCGGGCTCACGGCAGATCCCTTCTACGACGTTGCCTTGGCAGCCCTCAATCGATCTCTTGCTGTTCGTCCATCGCGTCGCCGACATCGTCCCGGGCCTCTATGCCGTCGTGCGAGATCCGTCGCGGCGTCGAGTGCTGCAGGAAAGCATGGATCCAGCCTTCGCATGGACGCCTCCGCAGCAATGCCCCGAACCGCTGCCGCTCTTCTTTCTGCAGGAAGGAGACGCGCGCCGAGCCGCCCAGCACGCGAGTTGCGGCCAGGACATCGCCGGCGACGGGGCGTTTGCCGTCGCCATGCTGGCCACATATCGCTCTTCACTCGAAGCCATTGGACCGTGGTTCTACCGTCGGCTGTATTGGGAAACAGGTGTCATCGGGCAGGTGCTCTATTTGGAGGCCGAGGCCAGCGGCATTCGCGGCACGGGTATCGGCTGCTTTTTCGACGACGTCACGCACAAGATTTTTGGATTGACGGGCGATCGATATCAGGTCCTCTATCACTTCGACGATGGGCGGACCGGTCGAAGATTCGCGTTTGCAGACTCACCCGCCGTATCAACACTTGGGGGCTCGGCCTGAGGCCTCGAAGCCTGAGAGCGTGTGAATCAACCGTGTGGCTTCCGCCTTCAGCCGATTCATGTGCGGCTTCCGGCTTCAGCCGGAAGATCGCGTGCCGGCGGGCCTCTTCCGCCTGAAAGGCGGAAGCCACATGACACTAGGCCCGCAGGCCCGGCGCCCCGATCCCCAGGGTGAGCTCCTGGACTAGAGGTCTCGACGATGCTACCGTCGTCTCGCTGCTGGAGGGCACTTCGGCCGGCACCTTTCTGCACACGGCATGAGCGAACAGTCGATGGTCGGCGCAGGAATGCCATCGCAGGGAGTGACGCCGTGGCGGGAGAATCATTGGAAAAGCGAGTCGAAACGCTAGAGCAGCAGGATGCAATCCCTGGGCGAATTGCCTGAACGTGTAACCTCGCTCGGAAACGCAGCTCCGCAATTTCGAACCGAGGTTCGGTGAGGAGTTTTCTGCGGTGCGGTCGGAGATTCAACCTCGTGCGCCCGAGATGCGCCGAGATACGTGCGGGCGACGCAAGCCCTTTAGGCGAGATTCGCACGGTAGAGGCAAGTCTCCGTAGGGAGATCCAGGCGGGCGACGAGGAAACACGGCGGCTTCATGCGCGTGCCCACGAGGATGTGATTGCCCGCATCGCCGCGATTGGCGAAAGCCGCCTGCAACTGTGCCGGAGCTTTCGTGAAGCCTACTTCGCGACAGTACCTCTCGCCATGAAGCTCGTCGAAGAAGTTCAAGAGAAACACAACGGCTGCGCACAAGTAGCGCAGGGCTTTAGCCCTGCGAGAACCGCGTTAGCGTCCAGTGGTGTCGGCGCTGTCGCTCGACGGCCCATCCGGCGTCAGGCGACGAAGCAAGGCGACTTTTCAGGAGCCGTGTCGCGGGCGCGCAGTGCCGCGTCGAGCGCGTACGGCCCGCCTTGTTCTTCACGTCGAACTTGACGCCGCGCCGGGCGAGCAGCTCGATGACTCCCCGGAGAGGCGGACTTCGAAGTGGCGGCAAGGTGCGCGGCGGCAGTATCGCCGGCGGTGCCTCTGACGGCATTCACCGGCACGCCGACGTCGAAGCGACAGGTGGATACCCGCCTCCGAAGCTTGTCGGCCCCGGCGGCCCTCGCCATCAGCGCGTCCCCGGCCATCGCTGCCGACGGCGAGAATCAAAAGGGGAGTTCAAAAGCCGTTGGTTCGAAGCGAGGCCCGGGTCGGCTCCCCGCCCGATCAGCAGTCCGCATCACACCGGCATCGCCTCCTGGCGGCACGCATCAGCGGAGTGGCACCTTCGCTGCGAGCGCTCGGGATCCCCGGCGCCGGGGACCCCCTTCAGGATGCGCGTCTTCAAGCGGGCATTTGGATCCGCACCGTAAGCCAACAAAGTCCGGATCAGCGCTGACGCGTGGCCTCAACGGCGTCGCCCGCGGCAGGTCTGGCCTGCCGAACGTGAAAGCCAGCGTGTGCATGTCCACGGCCGCGCACAGCGGTGTCGTACCAGTGCGTGGTCGGGCAGGTTTTCTCCGGATCGGCGCCGCGCTCCAACAGAAGCTCCAGCTTGACGTCGTAATGGCCGTTGATGCGATACGCGAACATCAGCGCCGAGGCGCCGTCGGATCGATCAGGTTCAAATCGGCCCTGGCTTCGGGATCAGCGCTTCGAGCCGCGGACAACGCTCCCCTGACGCGCGGTGCACATGAGCGGCGTCCAGTCCCCCTTCGGCAGAACCAGTCTGGCCAACTGCACGACACGCCTTCCTCGAGCGCGCGTCTCCTACGACCGCTGGCGGCGCATGTGGATACAGCGCGGGGGAGAGCCGACCGCGCGTCTCGGATTCGCGCGCCGGCATCGGAGACAGGACTCGAGGCGCCGCGGCGGCCAGATCCCCGGCGGCAACGGCCCATATGTCAGCGCCGTGGTGCCCAGGACGCCGCTCCGAGCGCGTTGACGTCGGCACCCTGTCTGATCAGCACCGAAACTGCCTCGGCGTTTGCCGCGGTCCGCGCCGCGTGCATCAGGAGCGTCTGACCGACCTGGCAGCCTTCTCATCTGCGGCGCCGGTTCGAGCCCCGGCATCGATCAGCAATCGCAGGAGCGCTGCGTTCCCGCGCGGCGTGCGGCAATCGACAGCGGCGTCGCGCAGCAACGATTCGCAGCGTTGACGTCCGAGCCGGCGCTGACGAGCAACGCGGCCGTGGGCTGATCGTCCGCACGCACCGCCCAGTGCAGTGCGGTCGTCCCGTCCACGCCGGCAGCGTTGATGTCGGCATGCTTCCGTACTCAGTGCGCGCACGGCAGCCGTATCTCAGTCCTGACGGCGGCCAGGAGCTCGGATGGTGGCGCCGCCGCGGTGATCGCGCGATCCCACACACGATGATCGAGAACGCGACCGCAACCGTCCAGCAAGCCCTGGAAGACGGCCTGTGAACTTTCTCGTGTGGCTATCCGCCTTTAGGCGGAAGAGGGCCGCGGCATTGAACTTCCGGCTGAAGCCGGAAGCCACACTGAAGCCGGAAGCCACACGGGCGATTGACTCACAGGCTCTGAAGGGCCACTACAGCAATCTTGCCGGCTCGGCTCTCTCATCGAGGCCCGTCTACTTCGAACCAAATACCGGCTGACCGAAGTCGTCCGTCAGCCGGTGCAGGCATAGCTCGTTGTTTTCTGGCAGATGTATTCCGGTCAGCTCACCGTTGGCGCGCCAGCCGATGTCCCAGCTCACGGTCCACGGCTTCGAGTAGGCGCCGGGATCGTCGATGGTCGCCTCGTAGTGCAGACGTGTTCTTTGTTCGTGCGCGTGAACTTCTCGATCAGATGCAACATGCCCGTGTGAGGGATGACCGAGCGGATCGAGCCAGCTGTTCTCGTTGAAAGCCAACCGACGTCCACGACGAGCGTGTCGCCTTCCCAGTGCCCGATTGAGTGACCGAGATAGGTGGGATTCAATGCGTCGTCACGCGGATGCTCCCGCCCGTCCATGTAGATCTCCCGCCAGATGTGCGTCGCGCCTTCGAAGGTCATGATGATGCGCTTCTGCTCCGGCAGTTGAATGATTTCCATCGGGTAAGGCGTGACCATCATTCGAGGTCCGCCCGGCGGCGAGCAGTAGCCTTCGGGGTCGCTAGCTCCCCTGGTTCTTCAAGTTGTAGTTGTAGACCGCCGCGCTCCACGGCATCGTCGGCACCCAGGCTTGAGAGTCCGCGCCCGGATGGTTGGGGTCTATGCCTCGTTTACGCTGCGCTTCGGGCACTTCGTGTCCGACCACGCGGTCGCCAAAATCCGGGACCCACCGGACGTCCCAGACACCCTTTCGCCGGGAACTCGACCCAGATTTGGAGTGCCGTCTGCCAATCGCGGTGTCGGGGCCGGTGGTTCGGATGACCGGGCCGGTGTCGCCGCCCGCTCCTGAGCAGCGGCGGCTCCGAACGCCCGCCCGATGCCAACACGAAGCCGAAAAGTTGTCGCCAGATTCTGTGTGTCACGTGAGCCTCAGTCCCCGGAATTACATGCACTAGAAGAAATCAACCGAACCCGTAAACTTCGCCAAACCGGTCCAGCGACGCACCGAACTTGTTCGCCACCGCCAACCACAAGTTGCCGATCTCCGTGCGTTCCGGCAACACGAGATGGCGGCGGCCTCGGCCGGCTCCGCCGCCGGCAGCCAGCATTGGCAGCGGATCGGTGGCGTGCACGTTGGAGTTGCCCATGCCGCTGCCGTAGAACACGAGCGAGTGATCCAGCAGCGAGCAACGTCGCCGTCCGGCGTCTTGCGCAGCCGTTCGAGGAAGCCGGAGAACATCCTACGCACATGGCGTTGACCTTCGCCGCCCTTGCCACCTTTTCCGCCTGCTCACCGTGATGCGACACGACGTGCCACGGATCGGTGACGCCGATCTGCGGAAACGTCGCTGGCTCGCCTCGCGCGACAGCATGAACGTGGAGACGCGCGTCAAGTCGGCCTGAAACGCCATCGCCATCAGGTCGAAGATCAGTGCGGCGTGTTCCTCGAACGATTCAGGAATGCCGATCGGCTTGCCGATCGCGATGACGTCGGTCCGGTTCTGCGACTCCGCCTTCTGAATGCGGCGTTCGATTTCCGCACGCTATCGAGGTAATCGGCGACCCTGCCGCGGTCGCGGGCCCCAGGCGGCGCTGCATGCCGCGCGCCTCCTCACGATCGCGTCGAGGATGCTGCGATCTTCAGCCTGCCGGCGTTGCCGCTGGATCTCCGATCCGCTGTCGCCGAACAGACGCTCGAAAGCCGTTCGTGGATTGATCTCCATCGGCAGCGGCGACGTCGCCGATGCCCATGAGATCGTGTTCATGTAAGCACGGCTGAAACCAGGCGTAACCCCGACGTAGCCCGTGAAGTCCTCCGTCGCGAACTCGAGCGACGGAAATGGCGAAGATTGTCCGACCTGCTTCACGAGGATCTGGTCGATCGTGACGCCGACCCGGTAGTCCTCGCCTTCGGTCCGCTTGGGAATCGCGCCGCTCAGCCACCCCGAAGCCGCGGCGGCGTGCATCTCGACGACGGTCCCCGCCCGCTTCAAATTGCTGACGACGACGAGAGAGTCCTCGAACGGCTTCAAGGGCTGCAGCGTTTGCGACAGCTCGAAGCAGCTTGCGGACCTCCCGCCGGCGGCGTCCACGACGGCATGTCGGCGCCATGCGGCACGTAGATGAACGCCGTTCGTAACGGCCGATCCGCCGCCGCGCTGGCGCTTGCAGAGGCGGCCGGCACCATCGCCTCGAGGAAGGGCAAACCCATCGTGACGCCGACGCCACGCAGAAACGTCCGGCGCGGAATCGAGATCTTCTTGATGATCACACGTCCTCAGCTTTCTGCCGCTTCCTACTGAACCGCGGCGACTTCGCGGGAGTCCTTTCCCTGTTGAGCATCGCGCATTTGAAACGGGACGCTCGACACGATTCCCGAAACCAACGACGAAAACCGAAGATTCTGGTTCTGAGCGCTGCGCACGATCGCGCGCGCCCGCCGGCATGTCTTCGTATGTCAGTCCGCGGCCGAGCGCATAGATCATCAACTTTTCGACGAGCGTCTGAACGAACACCGTAGGCCGGTCCAGAAGCGCCTGCCTCAGCTGCGACACACCGTCAACGCGGGTTCCGTTGCGAGCACGTCGGAGGTATCGAGGGGCGCACCGCCATCGTCTGTCGTCCTCCACGCGCCGACGGTGTCGAAATTCTCCAACGCGAACCCGATCGGATCCATCCGCTTGTGGCAGGCTGCGCAGGTGCGGGTTCGTGCGATGGAGTTCCATCTGCTCGCGCGATGGTCCGCGGCGCGGCACCGGACTCGGTCTCCTTCAGCGCACGGCGTCCGGCGGCGGGGGCGGCGGCGGAGCGCCCAGGATGTTATCGAGCACCCACTTGCCCCGAAGCACTGGCGACGTCGTATTGGCATGGGAAGTAACGAGTAGCACTGCGCCCTTGCCCAGCAACCCACGGCGCGCGTCGTCGGTCGGCGAGACCCGCCGGAAGCGGCTGCCGAACACGTCCGGAATGCCGTAGTGCTTGGCCAGCCGTTCGTTGACGAACGTGTAGTCTGCCGTCAGCAGATCGAGCACGTTTCGATCTTCGCTCACGATGCTGCCGAAGAACAGCTCGGCTTCACGACGGAAAGCCTGACGGAGGTTGTCGTCGAAGTCGGGGAACAGGTCCGAGTTCGGCACGATCCGCGCAGGTTGCGGACTGCAGCCACTGGCCCGCAAAGTTGGTGACGAGCGCCTCGCTTCGCGAGTCCGCGAGCATGCGGCGCACCTGTTGCGCCTGAACGTCGGATTGGCTCAGCCTGCCTGCACTCGCCAGCTCGCAGCAGCTCTTCGTCAGGGATGCTGCTCCACAGGAAGAACGACAGCCGCGACGCCAGCTCGAAATCAGTAATGCGATACGGCGTCCGGGAGCGAGTCCTGCCGGCTCGCGCTCCGGCCGAAACACGAATGACGGGCTCGCCAGCATGCGCCGCAGGACGAGCTCGACGCCAGTCGCGAACGATCCGTTGGCCCGTCCCTCGCCGATAGAAGGAGAGCAGGTCTTCCACTTCAGCTCGGCACCGGGCGACGGTAGCGCCGGCGGGCGATGAGTGGAGACGATGCGCCGGGCGCACGGCAGCTCCGCTCGAGAACCGTCGGGCCAGCAGCGAAAACACGCGAAACGGCGAGGGGTTCTCCGGATGTGACGGCATTGAACGGGCCGGTGACCGTGATCGACTGCACGTGCGGCGCGCCTTCTGCGTCGAACGGATTGAAGTCTCGAACAAAGCGCTGCAAACGGTTGGTCTTCAGCAGCACGGGTGTTTCGTCGATGAATGCGGCGCCAATGTCGCGAGGGCCGGCATTGACGAACAGTCGCACGCGAAACCGCGTTGCCTCGAGGCGATCGGAGGCGTCTGTAGGATTCTTCTGAACGGCAACCAGATCTTCGTCGCCGCCAAACTCCGCCAGCAGGATGCGCTTGTTGTCGAGCGTCAACTCGATCTCGTGCCGGTCTTCGAGGCCACGAATCGCGCTCAAGATTCGTCCGAAACAGCCGCACCTGGAACTCAGTACTCGCCGTCGAGCGGAAACGTGATGACGCGCCGACATGCCGCCTATCGTCCCGAGCGGCAGACCTTCGAGATGATGGTCCTGAGACAAATCCTGGCGAACCGAGTATGTCTCGCTGCTCGGGTCGATTGCAGTTGACCCGACCGCCACCGCACTGATTTTGCGCGCGGCGGCCAGATTGCCTGCCATCAGCGCCGGCGAGCTGCCAAGCGCCTCAGCGACGTTATCAGAATCCGAACGCCGCATCATCCGGCGGCAGCAGAGACGCCACCGTCTACGTCGAGACCGAGCAGATCCCGGATGGCGTTGGCGTACTCCGTACGATTGAGACGATGCAGCAGCGGCCGCCCTGCCGTGCGGCGCGCCGAGGAATCGAGCGCTTGTTCAACTCCGTCGATGAGGCTGTCGTACGCCGCGCGATCGGGCCGCGGAGCGCCGACGGGAGGCATCACGCCGAGGCGCAGCTTGCGCACGACTTTCTCCCAGACTTCCGGGTCCGCGGACACGTTGTCCGGGTCGAGGCGATCGAGCGCAAGTCCGGCGGTTTCAGGCGCTGATTGTGGCAGCTGATGCAGAACTGATCGAGCGTGGTCATGCCGCACACCGGCGTTCCCGGGCGCGGGCGGCGCCCCCGGCCGCTGCCGGTCCGGATGCCGTGAGGACCAAACCGACGATGAGTCCGACGATCACATGACGCAATTCGACCCGGCTTCTAGGGCGCTCGGTTGGAAGCCGCCAAAGCCAACTGCAAGATACATTTGCCTCCGTTCACTGTCAACACACGAAGCGTCCACTTCGCTGCACACAACGGAATCGAGGCTCGAAGTGTGCGGCCGGTTACGCTAGGGGATAATGCACTCGCCGATCTGACGAGGAGGTCCCGTGAAGAAGCTGCTCATCGTTCTCGCCGCGCTGGTCGCTGCATCGACCGTTGCCCACATCCAACCGGTGACGCGACTGTCCGCGCAGGCGCAGCCCCGGCAGCGAACGCGAACGTCCCGATGATTCCGTTCGATTCGGTGCCCAATCCCTCAGAATACCCCCGCCGACATGAACCTCGGCGAGGTGCTGGGCGTGGCCGTGAATTCCAAGGGTCGCGTCATGGTGCTGAACCATCCGGGCAGCGCGACGTCTGGCCCGCTATACGGGAACGCGACGACGCAGCTGCTGGAGTTCGACGAGAACGGCAAGTTCGTGCGTGAAGTGGGTCGCGGAGTATACGGTCTCGCGTACGCGCACAGCGTTCGCTACGACAAGTGCGACAACCTCTGGGTCGTCGATAAAGGCACGCATACCAGTGATGCGTTTCAATCCGGCCGGATACGTCACGCTGAACCTCGGGACGCCGGCCCGAGGGACCGGACGAGCCGAACTGGTATCGAGGCAACGGCCTCGCACGAGGCGAGCCGGCGCCGGCGCACGTGGACGGACAATTTCGGACGCCCACCGATATCGCCTGGGACACCGACGACAACATCTACATCAGCGATGGCTACACCAACTCGCGCGTGGCGAAGTTCGACAAGCACGGGAACTGGATCAAGTCGTGGGGCGCGCGCGGCAGCGGCGGTCAGCACGCGAACGAGAACCCGAGCCAGTTCAACACACCGCACAACATCGGCATCGATCGGCAGAACAACGTTCTACGTCGCCGACCGTGGAAACCGGCGCATCCAGGTGTTCGATCGCGACGGCACCTTTCAGCGGTTCATCCATCTCACGGCGCCGTACGACAAGACGCGTCATCCGGTGCTCGGCAACCTCGCACCCAACCCGCCCGACGAGACGCCGCCCTGGACGCTCTGCATCACCAACACACCGACGCAGTATCTCTACACGTCGGACCAGGAGCCTGGCCGCATCTACAAGCTGACGCTCGACGGCAGAATCGTCGGCATGCTCGGCGAGTCGGGTCACGAGGTGGGCCAGTTCAACTGGATTCACGGGATCGCGTGCCCGTCGGAGAGACCTGCTGTATGTCGCCGATATGAACAACTGGCGCGTGCAGAAGCTGCAGCTGCGGCTCAACCGGACGAGCCAGACGGCGAGGCGCTAAACGGCTCTAAGGCGGCTGGACTTCCCGATCGTGCCTGGTGCCTTGTGCCTGGTTCCTGGAGGGTGCACAGGTTCCTGGTGCTGGAGTGCGAAAGCTTAAGCAGGACGAGCAGCGCATTTTCAGTCGGGTGAATCCTTGATCGGAATCCCGGATCGCAGTGCGCGGCGGCGCCAGTCGAGCGACTCCCCGACAACCCGCGTTCGACAGCGGCCTTGAACCAATCGTGCGGAACTGCGCCGATTACCGGCTCGGCTGTCGCCAGGTCGTCGCTCCACGAACGCCGCCGGCACGCCTGTCACGCCGAGTTGCCGGGAAAGCCGCTCCTGGTCGAGAACTCGCTCGAGATAGGTGCCGGTCTCCAGGGTCTGCCTGACGAGCTCCGGTGCGAGGCCAACCGACTGACCGATCTCGGCGAGAACTTCCTTGTCGCCGATGTCGCGGCCATCCCTGAAAAAAGCCTCGAAGATCGCCTGATGCATCGCGCCAAATTGCCCGTGATCGCGGGCGAGCTCGACCGCCTGGAACGTCAGCCGCGTCCGCGTGGCGATCGGTGGGATGGCCATCACGAGACCACGCTCGGCAGCCATCGGCAACACCGATCGCCCCCACCGTTGACGCCGCACGGGATCGAGCGCGTCGGGTAACGGCACGGGCTCGGGCCGCAGCTCGAACGCGTTCCATGCAAACTCGAGCCGCTCCCCGTATCTCCCCGCTCAGCCGGTCGACCACCGGCTCTTCGAGATAGCAGTAGGGTCAAACGTAGTCGGAAAAGATCGTGATGCGCATGGAACCGGAGAGTATCCTTTCTGACCGATGACTGGCGACGAAATCATCGCGCTTTCCAAGAACACACGATTTTCGAATGGGTCGCTCAAAACACGTGCCGATCCCATTCCCATCGCGCGCGCGAAGGGGTGTATTTCTGGACCCCCGAAGGCAAGCGCTTCCTCGACTTCAACAGCCAGTTGATGTGCATCAATATCGGCCACGGCGAGCCGCGCGTCGTGCGCGCCATTCAGAGCCAACTCGAAAAAGTGGCCTACGTGACGCCCTCGATGGTCACCGAGCCTCGGGCGCGGCTCGGCGCGAAGCTCGCCGAGATCACGCCGGGCGACATCGACGTCTTCTTCTTCACCAATGGCGGCGCGGAGGCGAACGAGAACGCGATCAAGATCGCACGCGCCTACACCGGACGGCCGAAGATTCTGACGCGCTACCGCTCGTATCACGGCGGCATGGCGGCTGCGATGGCGGCGACCGGTGAGCCGCGAAGCTGGAGCCAGCCGTCGATGCCGGGCTTCGTTCACTTTCTCGATCCGCACCACGGGATCGAGCGCGGCTGGGAATCCGCCGAAGCTCGCTGCGCTATCTCGAGGAAGTCGTTCAACTCGAAGGGCCGCAGACCATCGCGGCGATCCTGCTCGAGCCTGTCACCGGCACAAACGGCGTGCTCGTGCCGCCTGATGGCTATCTGCAGGGCATTCGAGCACTCTGCGACCGGCACGGCATTCTCCTGATTGCGGACGAAGTGATGACCGGCTTCGGCCGCACTGGGGACATGGTTTGCGATCGACCATTGGAACGTCGTGCCCGATCTGATCACCATGGCCAAGGGCTTGACGAGCGCCTACGTACAGCTGGGAGCGGTCGGCATGCGGCAGAAGATTGCCGACACGTTTCAAGACCGCCCGTTTCCGGGCGGTCTCACCTACGGCAGCCACCCTGTCGCGTGCGCCGCGGCGCTGGCAACGATTGCGGTCTACGAGGAAGATGGTCTCATCGACCGTGCGCGCCGTCTGGGTGTGGTCATGGCCGAGCGCCTCGCGGATCTCGCGGCGCGTCACCCTTCGGTTGGTGCCGTCCGCTCGCTCGGACTCTTCGGGGTCGTCGAATTGATCAGGAATCCCAAGACGACGAGAGCCCTTGGCGCCCTTCGCGGGCACGTCGCCGGAGATGGCGGCGCTCGGTGCATTCTTTCAGAGAGCAGGGCCTCTACACGTTTCTCCGCTGGAACTATTTCTTCACGAATCCGCCGCTGACCATCACCGAGGCCGAGCTGCGGGAGGGTTTCGAGATCATCGACCGCGGACTTGCGATCACCGATCGCGCCGTTCGATGAGGTAATCATTGCTATTGGCGCCGCCGCGACCAGGTCGGACCGGCACGATCGGGAACGTCGAGCGCCGTGAAAATGCCCAGCGGTTCGATCGAGGCGACCAAGGCGTTCCGGCGGGATTCGAGCTCGGCGATGTCGTCACTCTGGTTCACCTTGTGCCGCTCGTAGACCACCATCTCGCTCCAGCATCCACCATCAGATAGCGCGAGTCGACGCTTTGATCCCGCATGAACGAGCTGCCGAGATACGAACGGCTGCGTCGGTTCATCGACGTCCATCCGCCGTTGGCACCGTAGAACTCCTCGAACTCGTTGTTGCGGCCGGGACGAACCTCGAATTGCCAGACGATTGCGATCATGCGAGCGGCTCCGAAAGGGCGGCACTAGATTATATGAAGTGCCCCTTCGTGCACCTTGTGGAGGCGCGAGCTGAACCGTAGGGAGGGAAGGCTGCGATTCCTTCAGCCGAAGGTGAACGCAAACGCTTCGACGCCGGGATCGAGAAACTGAATCTCGAACGTCCGATCCTGAATGGGGCCTTTTGGCGAACCAGCTGATACAAGCGATGGCCGGTCACCAACCCGGTGCCGTCGGCATCGACGTCCACACCCCGGTCGTCGAGCGGCGCGGCGTCGTCGAGGAGCACACGAAATCGAACGGGACGGCCGGTCGAAGCCGACCCCAGCACCAGGTGCAGGTCCCGGGCATGGAATCGGAAACGAATCGCGCCAGGTGAAGACATAAGAAGCGCATCTTCCGCTCGAACGTTCCATTGTCCTGCAAGTCCCCATTGATTGAGCATCGGCGCGAGCGGTGCAGTATATCGGGCCGGTTCGTTCTTCCTCACTGGCTGAGGCGATGAAAAATTGTCCTGGCGTTCGTATCCGGGATACGTCTCGGGCGACTTCACGTCGGACAGACTTGGCGCGGCCTGCGCGCCCGTGGCGTTGACCAGAAGCGCAGAGCGGGCGTCGCTTGGGGTCGCGCCTTGCTCTTTCAGCAACTGCTGAATGACCTTTTCCGTTTCCTCATCTGCCCTTCTCCGAAATGGTGATATCGGACAATTCCATCCGCATCGATCAGATAGTGAGCGGGCCAGTATTCATTCGCAAAAGCTTTCCAGATGGCGTAGCGGTTATCGATGGCTACCGGGTAGGTGATGTTCAAGTCGTGTACCGCTCGCCTGACGTTTGCGATGTCTTTTTCGAACGCAAATTCCGGCGTGTGCACACCCAGCACGGCGAACCCACGGTCGCGGTAATTTCTCGAACCATGCCCGCACGTACGGAATGGATCGCAAGCAATTGATGCACGAGTACGTCCAGAAATCGACGAGCAGCACGCGCCCGCGAACATCGGCCGCGGCGAGTGGAGGCGAATTGAGCCAGGCGCTCGCGCCTGCAAGACTCCGGCATGGGGACTTCGTTCGTCTTTGGCGCGGGCCGAGCCGGTCTGACACCGTCGACCAATCGTTGTTCGAAGCGGGATGTCCGAGCCAACGAGATCCGCGTCAGCACACCGGTATCCAGCCCCAATGCAATGGCGGCGACGCTGGCGAGCACCACGATGCCGATACCGCGGCGTACCCACTCCTCGCCTAGTAGAGATGGCCGCGCGAACCGGATCAGCCGATTGCCGCCAAACATCACGAGAGACAGCGCGAACGCCGCGCCCGTGGCGAACGACGCCAAGAGCCCTGCCGACTGCCACGTGGCGCCGCTGAGGGCGGCTCCGGTCAGAATCAGCCCGAGAATCGGTCCTGCGCACGGCGCCCAGAGCATGCCCGTGGATGCCCCGAGCAGCATTGCGCGACCGATCGGCCAATGCCCCGCTGAAGATTGTTCCGACGGGCTGAATCGGCCAGCGTGAGCGCCCAAACGCACCAGAGGCTGAAACAACTTGTCGGAGAAACGTGGAAAAACAAGGGGTGAGGCCGAAGAGGGCGAAAACAGATCATCGCCAGCATGCGCCCGGCCTGATTGGCGCGCACGACCCAATGTCCGGCAACCGCCGCGAGCATTGAAAGCGTCGTGAACGTGAGCGCCATTCCCAGGAGAAGCGGCAGACCGCTCCGTCGAAAAGGCAGTCCGGTTCGGGTCAGGACGAATGGCAGGACGGGGAGAATACACGGACTGACGACAGTCAACACGCCACCGAGCCAGGCAAGGACGTAGAGCATGTGGTGCGCGCCAGCGCTATTGCTTAAGTTTATAGCACCGTGCTATAAAATTAGGCAAATGTCATCAGCCCACAGGGCCCACAGGCCTGCACGTCAATCTCAGTCGCCGCGAACGGCAAATCATGGACATCCTGTACCGCCGTGGCCGGGCCACGGTCGGCGAAGTGATGGCCGAGCTCAGCGGCGATCCCGCGTATTCGACGGTTCGGGCCCAGCTTCGAGTGCTCGAGGAGAAGGGCCAGATTCGTCACGAGGAACAGGGACTGCGGTATACGTACCTCCCGGCCGCGTCGCGCCACACCGTCCGGCAATCAGCCCTCAAGCATCTGATCGAAACGTTTTCGATGGATCGCCTGAGAAAGTCGTGGCCGCCATGCTCGGCGCGAACCGCTCGAAAGTTTCCGATGACGAGCTGGAACGCATCGCTCGCTTGATCGAACAGGCACGACGAGAGGGAAAACGACGGTGATCGCCGCAACCTTGGTGCTCGTGCTTGGATGTTGTGTCATTCCACGACTGCGCCGCCGATCGGCTGCCGAGCGCCACGTTTTGTGGGCCGCAACGATAGCCGCGGCCGCCGCGGCACCCGTTCTGGGCCTCTTCTTGCCGTCCTGGCAGCCCGATTGGGTCCGTCACGTGGTCGGAACCCTCCCCGCAGCGTTCCAGTCGCCCGGCACCCTGGACCGCGAACGACGGACGTCCAGATTGTCGTTCGCGCGAACTCGGTGGACTCATCCGCATGGATAGCCCTCGAGAGCCTGCGTGTGGTCTGGGCGGCCGGCACGGCCATCCTCCTGTTGAGGCTGGCCACCGAAGCGATCAAGCTCGCACGACTGACCCGATCAACTCCGCCGCTCCTCGATGAGCCTTGGCATCAGACGGCAAACGACGTCGCACACGCGCTTCGGCTCGCTCGGCCAATCACGTTGATGGAAGGCAAGAATGGTGTGGCGCCGATGACCTGGGGGTTGTGGCAGCCGCGGGTCTTTCTCCCCGACACATCTGCATCATGGTCAGGCGAACGCAAGCATGTGGTGATCGCTCACGAGCTCGCGCATGTGTCTCGAGGGGACTGGTTCGTTCAAGTCGCATCCGAGGTCGTGTGTGCGGTGTACTGGTTCCATCCTCTCTTCTGGTTGGCAAAGAAACGCCTCGGCCAAGAGAGCGAACACGCGTCTGACGATGTCGTGCTCGGCTTGGGGGTCGACCGCGACGATTATGCGACCCATCTCCTGGAGATCGCGCGGGCCGCACGCGGAGCGCTTCAGACTGCGTGCCCCACGGTGGCCATGGCTCGCCCGTCAGATCTCGAGCGGCGATTCGCCGCGCTTTTGGACCCACACAAGAATCGGCGCGCTATCAGAAGCCTGCAAGCCGTGGCGGTTGTGGGAACGGCCACGCTTCTGATCGTTCCAGTTTCTGCCATTCGGTTGCCGAGAGTCGGAACGACGGTCCAGGTCCGAACCGCGGACTTACCCTCGCTCCGGGAAGTGTCCGACACAAACACCTCCGCGCCCGACTCGATCCCCGCACAGGGCTTCGCGCCATTCCTCGCGTCCGAGTTGTCGCTCCCAGCGCCCCGCTGAGCGGTACACGTCGCCACCCGAGATCCTCGAGTACACGACTCCTCCGTTGTATAGCGATCAAGGGCGTGCCAATGGCATCGAGGGCTTCGTCACTGTTCAAGCGACGATCGACGCTCGCGGCGGCGTCCATGTTCTTCGAATTGTTCGTGAGCTCGGTTTCGGGCTCGACCAGAACGCGCTGGTCGCTTTGCGGCAGTGGCGCTTCCAGGCTGGCACACAGAATGGGACTCCGATAGAAACAACCGTCGAGATCGATATCGAGTTCACCTTACGCAACGAAGCGCTCAACGAGTTGATCGCGAACGACATGGCTACCCGAGTCGGTCCGGGCATCACGCCCCCTCGAGCCGTCCATACGGTCGCCGTTCCCTATCCCCTCCCAAGAGTCGTCTCACCAGCGGTACCGTCGTGCTCGATGTCGTGCTCCAGGAAGATGGGACCCCGAAGATCGTGAGAATTCTTCGATCGGTTGCCCCCGATCTCGACGACAGCGCCGTTCGCGCGTTCGAACAATGGCGCTTCAGTCCCGCCACGAAAAACGGGAGGCCGGTGAAGGTTCGGATGAACGCCGAGGTGACCTTCCATGGGTAACTCTTCTTCTATCGGGATTTCGCGCAGAGCGTTTCTCGTCGCCTCAGCGTCAGTGGCCGGCGGTCTATGGTTGCCGCTGGAGAATGCCGAAGCCGTTGACGCGCGCGGACTCGATTCCTCAACAGACACCGTGACCCATCGTCGAATTCTCGGATCGTGGCGAGCGACTGCGACGGGGTCGCGTTCCGAAAGTCTCCAAGCGCGAGAGTGAGTGGAAGCAGATGCTGGCGCCGGAGGCATTCGAGGTCACTCGGCATGCGGCAACCGAGCGCCCCTTCTCCGGGACCCTATTGGAACCTTCACGACAAAGGGTTGTATCGTTGCATCTGTTGCGACACGGCTGTCTTCTCTTCGTCAGCGAAGTACGATTCGGGCACCGGCTGGCCAAGCTTCTGGGAACCCATCGCGAGAGGAACATCGAGACCTCTGACGACCGCACGTTCGGGATGGTGCGAACCGCGGTCTCGTGCCGCCGATGCGACGCGCACCTCGGCCACGTCTTCGACGATGGCCCGCAACCGACTGGCTTGCGGTATTGCATGAATTCAGTGGCGTTGCGGTTTCACAAGGGCTAGGGAAGGTAAACATGATCGCCATCATTCGCTCGGCTAAAGCCTTCGCGCTCCTAGGTTCGACACTGCTGTGTGCATGCGCTCTGGCTGCCTGCAGCCCCATTCGGGCTCAGGCGCCAGTCACCTTACCCGATCCGAGGTGGACGAGCCGGTGGCGATGTCGAAAGGTCAGCCGACGGCCGTGTTTGCCGGCGGCTGCTTCTGAAGGAATCGAGGCGATATTCGAGCATGTGAAAGGGGTCAGGAAGCAACGTCCGGCTATGCAGGCGGAGACGCGGGGACGGCCAACTACGACACCGTCAGCTCGGGCCGGACGGGCCACGCCGAGTCGGTCAGGCTCAAATACGACCGCTCGCAGATTACCTACGGGCAGTTGCTCAAAGTATTTTTCGGTTGGACTCGATCCCACCGAGCTCAATCGGCAGGGACCCGACGAGGGGCCGCAATATCGCTCGGTCATTATTCGTCACCAATGCGGAACAGAAAAGAGTCGCCGAAGCCTACATCGCTCAACTGAATCAGGCCAAGGTGTTCAAGCGACCCATCGTGACCCAGGTAGTGCCTCTGACGGAATATTTCCTCGCCGAGGGCTACCATCAGGACTTCGTTGAGAAGAACCCCACCAATCGATACGTCGCAATGTTCGATCTCCCGAAGCTCGAACATCTCAAGAAGCAGTTTCCCCAGTTGTACAGCCGTAACTACCTCGTGTTGACGTCTTTCAACTTGCGCTCGACCATCTCCAGGAGACGAGCGGGGTCTACCGGCTTGATCATGTACTCGGCCCCGGCCTTGCGCGCCTCCGCTTCGAGAGTCGTGTCGTGGAAGCCCGACACCACGATTGCGGGCATGCCTGCTTCGGCCTCGATAATGAGCTGAAGGCCGTTGTACGGTCCCAAGCGGATGTCGACGATCGCGATGTCGGGTTTCTGTTCGTGCAGGACGGTTCTGGCGTCGTGAAAGTCGTCGCCGTCAGCGGCTCGTAACCAGCACCCCTCAAGAGCTGGCTCAAGCCGTCACACGTCACCGGGTCGTCATCGACGACCAAGACCTTGGCGGACATATCAGGCGCTCTGCCCCGTCAAAAACCGGCCTCCCATACGCTCCCTCGACACCGGCGTGGCAAGTGAATCGTATACCGAATATCAGCGGTCAGGTCCCTGTGAAGCAACGCGCTGTGAACCTCCGTGACGCGAGCGCTGATGTCAATTTCGTAGAATACGAACGCAACGTTCATGAAGCTAACAGTAGAATGATCGAGCCGTCCGGGATGCTCAAATGATCATGCAAAGTTCCTCAGTTCTTCGCCGGGTAGCGGGCATCTGCGTCATGTTTGTCGCCGCGCTGACGCTGGCGTCGGGCCGCGCACAGCAGCCCCCACCGCCGCCCCAGGGTGGGGGCGTTGGCGCCTTCGCGCCGCCCGCCATCAACTGGCCGTCACCGCCATTGCCAGACGGCCCCATCATGATCGAGTCCGCAGAAATCCGCAGCCTGCGGATCGTCGTGATGACGAAACAGCTGCAGCAACCGTGGTCGATCGCGTTTCTGCCGGACGGTGCGCATTCTCGTTACCGAGCGTCCCGGCCGGCTGCGAATCGTGCGCAATGGCGTCCTCGATCCGAACCCGGTCGCCGGCGTGCCACAGGTGAGAGCCGCGGGCCTCCAGGGACTGATGGACGTCGTGCTCCATCCAAGATTCGTCGAGAACAAGTGGATCTATCTCTCCTATCACAAGCCAGCCGACGGCAACGCCGGAGCCACGACGATCGCCCGCGGGACGTGGGACGGCAAAGCCCTGACCGATGTCCGCGACATCTTCGAGTCGGGCGCGACCGGGACCGAGTCGTCGCGGATCGCGTTCGGGCGCGACGGCATGCTGTGCATGACGATCAGCGCGCCCGGCATCGGCCCGCAGGTGGTTCGTTCGCAGGATCCGGGCGACTACGCGGGCAAAGGTGATCCGGCTGCGAGACGATGGAACTGTGCCTCCCGACAATCCATTCATCGGACGATCCGAATTCAAGCCAGCCATCTACACGCTCGGCCACCGCAATGGGCACGCGCTGGTCGTCAACCCGGAGACCGGCGAGCTCTGGGCGACAGAGCAGGGACCCAACGGCGGCGACGAGATCAACATCATCAAGGCCGGGCCGGAACTACGGCTGGCCGATGGTGAGCTACGGCCGCAATTATCTCGGTCCACGAATCTCTGAAAATCCCACGCGCGACGGCACGGAGCAGCCGATCGTCTTCTGGGTGCCGTCCATCGCCGTCACGGGCATGACGTTCTACACGGGAGACCGTTTTCCCGCCTGGAAGCGCAGCGTCTTCGTCGGCGGATTGAGGGAGGGCGAGGTTCCCCGCACAGGTCAGATGCAGCGGCTCATGTTCAATGCGAACTGGGAAGAAATCCGTCGCGAACCGATGCTCAGAGAACTGAAACAGCGCATCCGCGACGTGCGGCAAGGACCCGACGGTCTCCTGTACGTCGTCACCGCCGAAGAACAGGGAGCGCTGCTGCGGATCGAGCCCGGACCTCAGAGCGCGCCGACCGACTGGTCAGTAGGCCCAACGTGCCGCAACCTCAAGACCTCGTCGAACGACTCGCCGCCCATCGACTCGTCGGCGCTGCGCCCCGCTCGGAGCTCGCCTGGCTGGCGGCGCACGGCCAGCTCCAGGCACTCGAAGCCGGTGAGCGGGTTTTCTCAGTCGAAGCGCCGCTTCTCGCGCTCTATGTGCTGTTCTCCGGCCGGATCGTCGTGTTATACCGGGCATGGCGAAGTGAAGAAAAAGACGATGGAGTGGAAAGGCGGGGAGGTCACAGGCCTCCTACCTTTCTCGCGTGCGACTGCTGCTCCGGGCCCGACCTTCGCAGAAGAACCAACCGAAGCGCTGATGTTGCCGCGTGAGCACTTCCGGGAGTTGACTCGCGACAGTGCTACGAGCTGACCGCGATCTTCGTCCATGACATGCTCGATCGTGCGAGGCACTTCACCAAGAGCGGTCTCCACGACCAGAAAATGCAGTCGCTCGGCAAGCTCTGGCCGCCGGGCTCGCGCACGAACTGAACAATCCTGCATCCGCCGTTGCCCGAAGCGCGAGTGTCCTCCCGTCCAGCCTGACAGCGGCCGTCAGAGCGGCGCGGGCGCTCGGCGCGGCCGAGCTGTCGGCACCCGAGATATCAGCCGTCGACCAGTTTTGACGCGTCATTTCGCATCGACCCGACGCAGCGGCATTCGGCGATCGATAAAGCCGACCGCGAGGACGCCCTCACAAGTTGGCTCGACAAACACGGAATAGACGATACCCACGCCGAATCATTGGCTGATTCCTCGGTTTCGGTCGCCGAGCTGGATCAGCTGGCCTCCGTGCTGCACGGACCCGCGCTCCAGATCGCGATTGAGTACGTCACATCCAACTACGCCACGCGCATGTTGACGGCCGAGATCGAGCGCGCCGCGTCCCGCATCTCCGAACTGGTCGCAGCCAACAAGCGATTCTCGTCCATGGACCAGGCTGGGATACCGAAGCCAGTGAACGTGCGACAGGATCTTCAAGACACGCTGCTGATGCTTACCGCGAAGGCCAAAAAGAAGAATGCGAAGGTCTCGCTCGAAATCGACGGCGACCTACCGTCGATCAAAGCCTATGGCGGGGAGCTGAATCAGGTGTGGGCGAATCTTGTCGACGAACGCCCTCGATGCTATTCCCAAGGGCGGTCATGTCGCGGTGTCGGCGGCTCGCCACAACGACACCGTCGTCGTTCGTGTGGTGGACGATGGGCCCGGCATCCCAAGCGCCATTCAAGATCGAATCTTCGATCGCTTTCTTCACCACGAAAGCCGTCGGCGAAGGGACCGGCATCGGGCTCGACATCGTCCGGCGGATTCTGCGCCGCCACGAAGCCCAAATCGAGGTCAATTCGTGCCCCGGCCGCACTGAGTTCCTGGTGACTCTGCCGATCGACGCCAAGCTGCTTGTCGAGACTCCAGCGCCCGCCAGCCAGGAGAGCCACGCCGTGACCCTGCCGGTGATCCTCGCGGTCGACGACGACCGCGAAGTGCTGGGCGCGATCGAGCGCGACCTTCGCATGCAGTATCGCGGCCAGTATCGGGTCGTAGCCTGCAATATCGCCGGAGGACGCCCTCGAGGCGGCGCGGCCGCTACAAGAGCCGTGGCATCAGCGGTAGCTCTTGTTCCTCGTCGATCAGCGGATGCCGGACATGACCGGCACCGAGCTGCTGATTGAACTGAAGCAGCTCTTTCCCGAAAGCAAGAAGGTCTTGCTGACAGCCTACGCCGACACGGAAGCCGCGATCGCCGCGATCAACGACGTCGGGCTGGATCACTACCTCATGAAGCCGTGGGATCCACCCGAGCAGAAGCTGTATCCAGTTCTGGACGACCTCCTTCAAAGCTGGGCATCGAGCGTTCGCATGCCGTTCGAAGGCGTTCGAATCGTCGGGTCGAAATGGTCGCCGCAGAGCTACGCCACGCGAGAGTTTCTGTCGCGAAACCAGATTCCCTACAAGTGGATCGACATCGAGCAGGACGCACCGAACCGGGAGCTCGTGATTTCCATCGCCGGTGATACATCGCGTTTGCCGGTCGTGCTTCTGGCCGACGGCAGCTCTCTCATCGCGCCGACCAATTTCGAACTGGCCGAGAAGGTGGGGCTGCAGACGTCCGCGAAGCTGCCGTTCTACGACGTCGTCATTGTCGGCGGCGGACCCGCCGGCCTGGCTAGCGCGGTCTATGCCGCCTCGGAGGGCCTCAAGGCGCTGCTGCGTGGAGCTCAACGCACCTGGAGGCCAGGCGGGCACCAGTTCGATGATCGAGAACTATCTTGGTTTTCCCTCCGGCGTGACCGGCGCCGATCTCGCCCACCGCGCGACCGCTCAAGCACGGCGGTTCGGGGCAGAGCTACTCGTCGGCCAAAGCGTCGTCGGCATTCGCCGCGAGGATCCATGCCGGTTTATCCGGCTCTCCAACGGCGGGAGAGGTTTCCTGTCACGCGCTGGTTCTGGCCACCGGAATGGCGGTGCGCGAGCTCGAAGCGCCAGGAGTGAAACCGCTGGTCGGTGCAGGCGTCTACTACGGTGCAGCGATGACCGAGGCGGCGCTCTATCGCAATCAGCACGTGAGCATCATCGGCGGTGCCAATTCTGCGGGGCAGGGCGCCCTGTTCTTCTCTCGATACGCGGACAACGTGACGATGCTCGTGCGAGCCGCCAACCTGAATGCTTCGATGTCGCGACTACCTGATCGATCGCATTCAGTCGGCGAAGAACATTGCCGTGATGACGAAGGTCGAAGTGACGGCCGCATGCGGCAACGCTCACCTCGAGCGCATCGATTTGCGCCACATCGACACGGGACTCCCGGAATCGCTCGACACGGCGGCCCTCTTCGTGTTCATCGGCGTGGCGCCACGAACCGAAATGTTGGCGGGATTTGCTGCTACCTGGACGATAAAGGCTTCGTCGTGACTGGGCCTGACCTGCGGCGCGCGAATGTGGGTTGGCCGCTCGAACGCGATCCGTTGCTGTTCGAAACCAGCGTGCCGGGCGTCTTCGCCGTTGGTGACGTCGGGCCGGCGCCAGCCGCCGCGTCGCCTCTGCCGTCGGCGAAGGCTCGGCCGCGATCTTCTCGGTCCATCAATACCTGCAAACGGTTTGAAGGCAGTCAGACCCACGACCCGGGCCGGACTTGCCTCCAGCTCAATTTGGAGAGTATGCTATGCTCACCAAATGGCGAGAGCACCCAAGCGAGCATACAGAATGGTCGCGCGCGCACAGGGCATCGAACAGACGCGCCGCCAGATCATCGAGGCGGCGACGACGCTGTTCGGTCAGCGGCCGTTCGATCTGGTGTCGCTCGCAGACGTCGCCCGCGCAAGCCACCTCGCGCTCGCCACGGTAGTCCGTCAGTTCGAGACGAAAGAGCAGCTGTTCGCCGCCGCCGTTGCCGATGCCAGCCAGGTTCTAGAGGCCCACGTAGACCGTATGCCGGAGAACGATCCCGCGGCGGCGGTGCGGCAAGGACTCGACGGCTACGAGCGTTTTGGCGACGCCATCGTCCGGCTCCTCGCGCAGGAAGATCGCCTGCCCGTGGTTCGAGAAGTGACCGAGCATGGTCGACGGGAGCATGCGAGATGGGTCAACCGGGCGTTTTCCGGCGTCCTCACGCGCCTCGACACCCGTCGCCGGAAGGTTCGACTCGCGCAGCTGATGGCGGCAACCGACGTGCTGTTCTGGAAGGTCTTGCGGCGCGACCTGGGACTCACCCGCCGCGAGACTGAACAGGCAATCACCGAAATCGTCGAGGACCTGTGCAGATGAGGGAGGGGAAGACAAATGGCGCGCATTCTGATCGCAACGACCCCCGCCATGGGGCACATCTCGCCGCTCGTGCCGCTTGCCAAAACGTTGGTCGGGCGCGGCCACGACGTTCGTTGGTACAGCGAGTAAATATCGAGCTCGCGTAGAAGCGTCTGGAGCACAGTTCATCGGCTACTCGCGCGCGAGGGACTTCGACGACGCGAAAATCGACGAAGAGTTCCCAGGGCGAGCACGACTGCGCGGGTTGGCTCAACTCAAGTACCGACATGAAGCACGTGTTCATCGACGCGGCTCCCGATCAGGCTGCCGATATTCGGGAGATCATGCAGAGCTTCCCGGCTGACCTTCTGATGTGACGACGCCGCGATGGTGGGCGGACTGCTCCGTGCATGAACAGAACGGCCCGCCGAGCCCTGGCCGTGGGCGTCCTGCCGATGATGATGAGCAGCGTCGATACGGCACCCTTCGGGCTGGGGCTCCAACCGAGCACCAATCTGTCCCGTCGCGTTCGCAATCGGCTGCTGAACTGGTTCGTGCAGAACATCGCGTTTCGCGATGTCCAGGAGCACTGGCAGGCGATGCGGGCGCGCCTTCAGATGGGCCCGACCGGCTGGTGGCTGAATCACGTGACCCGGTCGACGTTCTACTTGCAGCCGTCGGTCCGGGGCTTCGAGTACGCGCGCAGCGACCTCGCCGATAACGTCGAGTTCATCGGCATGATTCCTCCGGAACAGTCCGTGGGTGTCGCGAAGCCACCCTTTTGGGGCGAACTCGACGGATCGCGGCCCGTCGTTCACGTGAGCCAGGGGACGATCGCGAACGCGACGCCGGATCTCATCGCTCCGACGCTCGAAGGGCTGGCCGGCGAGGACGTGCTGGTCGTCGTCTCGACCGGCAACCGGCCCATCGAACAACTCAAGCTCGGGAAGCTACCCCAAAACGCGCGAATCGCGCCCTTCCTGTCGTACTCCGACCTGCTGCCGAAAACATCGGTGATGGTCACCAACGGTGGCTATGGCGGCGTGCAAATGGCGTTGTCGGCGGAGTGCCACTGGTCGTGGCCGGCGGTTCGGAGGACAAACCGAGGTCGCCGCCCGCGTGGCGTGGAGCGGTGCTGGCCTGAACCTCAAGACCGGAAAACCAAAGCCGCAAGCGGTTCGTGCGGCGGTGCGGGGCGGTTCTGGACGATCCACGCTACCGCGCCCGGGCGCAGACTCTTGCCAGCGAATACGCAGTTACGACCCGATCGCGCGCGTGATTCAAATCGTCGAAACGATCGCTTCCGGCGCGTCCGCAGACGGGAGGCGGCGTTCAGGGTCGGAGAGCGCGCTCAGTCGAACGTCTTGTTCTTGACGCCGGCACCCTCTCGAAACTCGTGTGAAAGGTTGTAGAAGCCGGCGGTGCTGAGCGTGATGGTCACTTCCTGGCGGCTGCGATTCTTCCAGTACCACCCGTGGATGCCTGAAAACGGCGCCGTCAACGTACCGAGGGCCTGGGTGCTCGACGGCACCTTTTCGTAGCTCTCGGCGTAACCAGCGGGAGCGCCATCGGGCTCGGCGTGAAACTCGTATTCGACCGGGCCCGTCGTCTTCCAGAATACAGCAACGCTTCGCCCTTGTCGAGGCGGTAGCTGTACTCCATCCAGCCATCCGGACCCACCTTGAAGTCGACGGTTTCCTGATGGAATTGTTGATTCTGCGGTGCCACTCCGGCACGCGCGCTCGCCGGATCGTTCGCCAGGCTGGCCGCAAATTCCGCAGCCTTCTGCCCTGTCCCGCTGATCTCCATCAACCCGAGTCGTGCGCCGGTGCCGAGCGGATCCAGTCCGTACTCGGCTGGCAACACGACCGTGACGAGAAGTAGTCCCGCGAGCAGGAGTGCGGCTCCGGCCGCCACGGCGATTTTGTCTTTAGCCTGGGTCGGCTGCGAACCGTAGATGTCCATGGTCATTTGTCACAAAGTAGAGACGACGTATCCTGAGAGCTGAAAGCCTACGAGTAGGAATCCGCACGCCATCAAGGCGGTGTTGGTGACGAATGCATGCCGAAAAAATCCGCTCCGCGTCCGCCACCAACTCAACGCGATGAGAACTCCGGTCAGCGCGAGAACCTGACCGATCTCGACGCCGACGTTGAAGCTCACGATGTTCGTGATCAGGCCATTCGGCGCCAGCTGGAATTCCTGCAGCTTCGTCGCCAGCCCGAATCCGTGGAACAGGCCGAACACGAGCACGGCGGCACGGGTATTCGGCTGAACACCGAAGAAGCGCTGAAACCCGTCCATGTTGTCGAAGGCCTTGTAGACGACCGAGAACCCGATGATGGCGTCGATGATGTTCGGGTTGGCGTGTATCCCCCGAGGACGCCGCCAAGCAGCGTGACGCTGTGGCCCAGCGTGAACAGGCTGACATGCTGCACGATGTCCTTCAGCTGTAGCAGAGAAGAAGATGACGCCAACCAGAAATGCCAGGTGGTCGTAGCCCGTGACCATGTGCTTCGCGCCCAGGTACATCAACGGGCCAATCGCCGCGCCCTTGATCGATTGCAGAAACAGCGCGTCCTTGCCGGACACGCCGTGCGCGTCGGCGACCGATGAAAGGCGACGATCATCAGCACCGCGGTCACGCCAATCGCCAGACTCTTCCTAAGATGCATGCCCGTCTACTTTCTTTCACTGGCGGCGGGGCCCTCCTGCCCTCCTTCCAGCCGCTTCCGCCCGCTACGATCTCAAATACTTCCGATGACACGCGTTGCAGGATTCGTTGATCGCCTCGCCCGATGCCAGCAGGGCCTCCGCGTTCTTCGCCTCGATCGCCTTGAGCGCCACGATCCCCGCGTCCGCCAGCGCCTGGGATATCTTGGTCCAGTCCGCGTCGATCGCGCGGTTCCCCACCGTCATCAGGTTGGCCGATTCCACGAGCGCCGCGGCGCTATTGCCGACCGCCTCCCATTCCGCCTCTGTTTTCGGCGCCTTCTCCTCGACGCCTTCGAACGACACTGTCGTGCTGACGGATTCGAACACGACCGTTGGCACGCGGGCCCGACGATCCCCTGCATGATCTGGCGGACTGTGGCAACAGGTTTTATGACGGGCGCTTGGACGACGGCTGCGGGCCGTTGCGCGGTCCGCGCGCTGACGACGAGAAATCCGATCCCGCTGACGAACAGCGCCGCGCTGACGACAAACAGCCAATGAACTGTCCGCATGGATCTCCTCTTCTTGGCCAACCGCCCTTCGCTTGTTCTTATTCTATTCAGGGCGAAGGTATAGCGGGACCGGTAGTCGATGTCGCCTTCGGTGACGATGTCGTGGCGGCCCGACTGCTATCCGTCGGATAGGTCCAGTGCTGACGCGAGCCCGAGCTTCCTGGAAATCGGGATCGGGTTCGAATGCGTCGCGGAGCATGATACGGGCCAAGGCGGGTGCCTTGAGCAACCAGCATAGGAGGCGTGCGCGATTATAGACGCGCGCCACAGACCGAAGCCGGCCTTCAACTGACGTTCTTATGACTTCTCACAGTTTTGATCCGCCGAACGCTGCGCAAGAAGTCCGTTCGTTGATCTTCTGGGAGCAACGATCGCAATGAGTTCGTCCACTTTATCTTTGAAGTGCGGCGATGCGCTGCTCATGGAGCGCCAGCATCTCAACGTCGTAGGTCGACTGTGCGAGGGCCGATTCAGCGGCGCGCGCGAATGTCTTGATGCGTTTCCGGAGCTCGGACACGAGCTGGTTTGCGGTGTCTAGTCGCTGATTCACCATTTCGACCGACATAAGCATGTTCGGCGCCGGATGCGGAATTTCGCGGAAACTGCGCCATTGTCATCCGTCTGCTGCCCGCAGACAGATTGCCACGTGACGATATTTCGCCACCTGCCATGGAATAACTGCAGATCCCACGAGGGTTCTTGCACAGCGTGAGCGTGCGACCCTCGCGCCTCCTGATCACTCTCCTCGCGGCCTCGGCGGCAGCCCTCGCCGCACAACGGTCTCCCCGCGACTATCCGCAATGGCGCGGGCGGGATCGGGACGGTTCAGCAAAGTGCATTCGTCGAACCGAAGGTGTGGCCCGACCATTTGACCCGCAGATGGAGGGTGGAGTCGGTGACGGCTATGCCACGCCGCTCGTAGTCGGGAATTCTGTCTTCGCGTTCACCAGACGCAACGGCAACGAAGTGATGGCGGCACTCGATGCGGCGACAGGAAGGGCTTTGGAAGACGGCCTATCGGCGCCCTACACCTTGATCAGCGGCGGCGGCGCGCGGATGGGTCAGCGACCCCTCTTCCACAACGGAGAACTCTACTCGGTCGGCAACAGTGGGATCGTTTCCGCCTTCGAGGCGGCCACCGGAAGGCTGGTGTGGCAGAAGCCCGCCCGTCAACCAGGAGACATACGGTGCTGCGTGTCACGGTTGCCGACAAGGACATCGTCATCGTTCACGCGGGTGACGCTGGTCTGCTGACGGCACTCGATGCCAATACTGGAGACGTGCGTTGGCGCTGGGATGGCGACGCCCCGGCTTACGCCTCGCCGCTCGTCGTGGACCTCGGAGGGATGCCGACAAAGTCGTATCAGTAACGGACCGCTATGTCGTCGGTCTTGTCGAGGACCGACGGCACTCTGCTCTGGCAGCGTCCAGTCGCCCCGCTTGATGCACATCTCGCCGATCCTTCACGATGACACGATCATCGTCAGCGGTCGAAGGGACGGACTTGCGGCATTCAGGCCGATCAGGCGCGAGCGGCACATGGACCACCGTGGTGGTGTGGGAAACAAAGAGGTCTCGATCTTTCTGAGCAACCGGTGCTGTCGATGATCTGATGTTTCGGCCTTTCCGAGCGCGCGAGCGGCCAGTTCTTCGCCCTCGACGCCAAGACCGGCAAGGTTCTCTGGGTCGGTCCGCCGAGGCAAGCCACCAGACACGGCCGTCGTCAAGGCAGGACGGCTCCTCTTTCTGCTGAACGACAATGGCGAACTCATCGTTGCCCGAAGGAGCAGGTCGGGTCTCGAGTTCGTGAAGCAGTCACTCGGAAGCGAGTTCTGCAATCGGGAGCGTCCCGTAGGCGGCCGATTGTTGTATGTTGCCATGCACCAGGGAGGAAGAACGGATGGCACGCAGATTGGGACGGTATTCGCATGGTGTGCGCCTCCAGATTTATGGCGGGACGTGGGAGGTCTGCGCGGGACAGAACTGGGCGCCTCCGTGCCTGCGCCTCTCTGAAGCCAATCGGATCTCAAGGACTTCGGTTTCGATAATCGCATCGTGTCGGTGCGGCCGGTTGGAGCTCGACCCGGTGAGCAATAGATGGGAGGCATCGATGACCCTCGCACGACATTCGTTGATAGGAATCACCCTCGTCGCCTGCGCGGTGTTCGTGATTGCAGGCCGCTCTGCGGTCGCACAGGGCGTCGTGATGCAGCGCAATGTTTCTTTACCGATGGCAAAAGCGATCGCCGAAGCAACGGTCGCTGAGTGCAAGTCGAAGGCTTCAACACATCGGCCGTCGTCGTCGACCGTGCCGGTCAGGTGCTGGTGATCCTCCGCGACGAATCCGCCAGCCCGCAAACAGCGGAGATGGCGCGGCGCAAAGCTTATACGGCGCGAATGTTCCGAACGACGACGCTGGAATTTCAGAAACGCACGGCGAACGATCCCGCGCTCGCGCCGCAGCGCGATGTCGCCGACATCCTGGCACTGGGCGGCGGTGTACGCGATTCAGATCGGCAACGAAACGATCGGCGGCGTGGGCAGCTCGGGATCGAGTCAGGAAATGGACGATGCGTGCGCGAAAGCCGGCGTCGCGAAAGTCGCCGATCTCTTGAAGTAAGAAAGGACTACGCCATGAGGTATTCACGCAGAGACTTCGGTTTGCTGCTTCCCGCTCTGGCGGCGGCGACCGCATCGGCGCAAACGACGCAAAGGCCAGGGCGACACCTCGGTCGAGAAACTGCCGCGGCTGGAAACCAAGGCGCTACCTCTTCGACGAACTGCCGGTCACGACCAACGGCCAAAACCGCCAGCGCCGGATGTTCACAGGCAAAACGCACACCGGCTTCAAACTGGAGTCGCATCAAAGCGAAATCGCGCCAGGCGAAGTCAACCATCCTCCGCATCAACATCTGCGTGAAGAAATGATGCTGGTCCGCGAAGGTCTGATGGAGCTGACCGTGGCGGGACGTCCCATGAAGGCTGGGACCAGGTTGCGTGGGTTACATTGGCTCGAACGAGCTACATAACGCGAAGAACGTCGGCACCACACGCGCCCACTACTTCATCGTGAACATCGGGCGGGACGATGTGTAGAAGTAAGAATTCAGAAGTTTGAACGAAGAAGTATGATGAGATCTGGCTGGATTTTCGCTTCTTCGCTTCTTCCTTCTAACTTCTCACTTCAGACCTTCAGGCTAAGCCCGTCCGTAAAGCGATGTGGCACAATGCGTCCCTTACATGCGGACGCCTTCGTACCTACGGATGGGCCAACCTCTCGGTCGCGGCTTTGGCCATGGTCGCTACGTTGCCCGGGCGAACGCAAGGCCTCGGTCTGGTCACTGAGCCGCTGATCGCCGACCTTCAGGTCGATCGAGTCACCTACGCCACCATCAACCTCTGGGCCACTCTGATTGGCGCGCTGTTCTGTTTGCCCTGCGGGCGGCTGACGGACCGGTTCGGCTCGCGAGTCGTCTTGACGGCGTTGCTGTTCGGTCTGGGCATCACGGTCCTCGTGATGGCGCAGTCGGGAACTCTGAACGGACTCTGGGTCACCGTGACCTTGAGTCGTGGTTTCGGACAGAGCGCCCTCTCGGTGGTGAGCCTCGCACTCGTCGGGAAATGGTTCGCCAAGCGACTCAATCAGGCGATGGGGATCTATTCGTTACTCGTCGGTCTCGGGTTCGTCATCGCCTTCCCCCTCGTCGGCAGCCTCGTTCAACGGTTCGGGTGGCGCAGCGCCTGGTTCAGTGTTGGAATCGCGCTCGGCGTGTTGATGCCGATCGTGTGGCTCGTCGTCCGGAACGAACCGCTCCCCGAAAAGACCCTTGAATCGACGACGAATGACCAAGAGCGCGATGTCGAGAACCTTCTCGGCGCAGCCGGCCGATTTGACCGTCTGGGAAGCGCTGGGAAGCGCGGCGTTCTGGGTCTTTGCCCTGGCCAGCTCGGCATTCGGACTCGTGTACTCGGGATCGCCCTGTTCAACGAGTCGATTCTGAAGGAACGTGGGTTCGATGCCTCGACGTACATACCTGGCGCTCGTCGTGACGACGCTCGTGGGCTTGGCGGCGAACTTCGCCGGTGGCTGGCTGGCAACGAAGTGGCCGATTCAACGCGTGATGGGTATCGGAATGGCGGTGCTGGCAGTGGCGCTCCTCGCCCTCCCGCATGTCACCACGCAGACGCACGTCCTGCTCTACGCAGTCGCGTTTGGCATCGCTGGTGGAATCGTGACCGTCGTCTTTTTTCTGTCTGGGGCCAGGTGTTTGGCCGCCGCCAGCTCGGTCGCATTCAGGGATGCGCCCAGATGTTGACGGTGCTGGCGTCTGCAATCGGGCCGCTGCTGCTGGCGCAAACGCTGGAACGCACTGGATCCTACAGCGCCATGTTCAACATCCTGGCTGCCCTCGTATCGGCCCTGGCTGTCGGATCATGGCTGGTTCGACTGCCGTATCGATCGCCCGCGAGCACTTCGCTCCGTCGTAACAAACGCCATCAATGAAACGTCGTGATTAAGGAGCATTCGTCATGCGGCTCGTGCGATTCCTGATTGCGGTCGTCCTGATTCTCTTCGCGTTTGCAGTGGGGTGGCTGGCCGCGAAGACCGGCTTGGGCTCGACCGTGAATCCGGCCTCACTCACCCAGTTGGAACGGCAGTTCACGGACCAGATGCAGAATTCGGCGCTTGTCGGCCCGGTTCACTGTGTCGGGACGTGAGGATCAACCGGCACGACCCGATCGCTACGACATCTCGAGCGTCGAAAAGGTCGGCGACAACCGGTGGCGCTTCAACACCCGGATGAGAGTGCGGCGACGTGGACGTGACCCTGCCGATTGTCGTCACGATGGTCTGGGCAGGCGACACGCCGATGATCACGTTGACCGACTTCGCGATTCCGTCGATGGGCACTTTTACAGCGCGTGTATTCTTTACGGCGATCGCTATGCCGGAACCTGGCAGCATGGTCCGGTCGGCGGCCACATGTTCGGAAAAATCGAAAAGCAGTCCACCGACAAGTAAAACACCAAGCGGATCACTGATAAGAAGACAGTTCGCTATGACTCAGGAAACGGCTCAGAAGCCAGCGCGGCAAGTCAGCGCACAAAACTCGACATCACGGTCATGATTGCAATCATGGCGCTGACGTTAGTCGGCCGTCAGCTTTTATCGGAAGCTGCATTTGCACGAAGCAGCAGCTCGACGTCACGGTCACCGGAAGTGTCATCACAACACGAACGTCCAGCGTGGACTTTACATGACGCCGTGGCGTTTTCCAACGGCGGCAACCGGGACGCCGCGCTGCTGCGTATCGAGCCGGCATTGTGGGGCCGCCGCGACACGCCGAATCTGCGGTGGGTGCCTATCGTGGGACGCGTCCACGCCGATATTCCGCCGACCGACCCGAAAGTGCCGACGATCATCAAGGCCGTGGAGGCGTCGAGGTCGTCTCGCTGGCGGCGAAGAAGCTCGTGCGCCGCGAGCGACGTCGAAGAGCCGTGGCATTGTCACAGTGGAAGCGCATTTCTCGGCATCCGGGTCGCGACGATGAATTCCGGATCGGAAATCTCTACCTCGTCGAGCATCCTGTCGCTCGTCTGACGCTCGACAAGGAGGGCCACATTCCCGGAGCAGAGGCGGCCATTCACAAAAGCTTGAGCGGGTTCAACAATCTGGCGGGAGCCCCCCTCCCGGCGACACGCTGCAGGCAAACGAGGAGAACGCCGTTCGTCTGGGCCGGACAAAGCGAGTGCTGAGACACCTGTCGCGTCGCACAACTGTGCGGTAGCGCAGCCCTTCAGGGCTGCCTGGCGGCCGTTTGGCAGGCCTGAGAGGCACCTGCGCTACAAAACCGCCGGCACTGTCTCAGGCTGAACCGAGAGCCGAAGAAACCGGCGGACGCGTGGCTGGAGAAACCTTTCGGGCGGCTCGGCTACCACAACCGGCGGCGCTGGCTGCTGCGTGCTGCGACAGTTCGGCTCGTCTCGCAGCGACTGCTTCGCCGATTTGATCCACCGCCGACGGATTGGCAGCTTGCAAACGCGGCGGAAAGTTTTCCTCGACGGTAATCTCCAAAAGCTCCGAATCGACCGCCGTCCGAACGGTCGCACGCAGTCCGCGAGATCCCCTGTAAGGGAGCGGCATTTCGCCAAAGAAGCCTCCCCGTTCGATGCGAGCGACTTCTGGTTTCAGGCTCCACTGTGACGGTCGCAGCTCCGCGTGACACGACGAACGGCGAGCTTCCGGCTTCGCCTTGCCTGACAATCGTCTCGCCGCTGCGAAAAGACTCCGCTTGGCGCCGCGTGCCAGCTCGGCTCGTTCGTCGTCGGTCAACGCCAGAGAGAATCGACACTTGTTGAAACAGCTGCTCGGCAGTCGCCGAATCGGATGCCGAAAACTGGCCTCTTCCTGAATCTCCGCCTGGATCGAATTGCGGGATGACGATGCCGCTGCGCCGGGAACGCGTAGTAGACCGCGGAGCGGAATATGGTCGCAGGTTGCTCGTCCGCGGCAAGCTCGAGGTCCACACACGAATCCGATACACGATCGCGGAGGCAGCGAAGTCCACCAGCAGCACCTCAGGCTGCTTGGCTCGAAATGAGCGCTTCGTCTCTGATGGCGGCGAGAATCGTGGCTTTGACTTCGTTGGGTGGGACGTAGCTGGCACCGACATCGAGTTCGATGAGCGTCTCGGTCGATGGTTCCGGAGTAGTTCATGATCGTGTCGCGCGACAGCGGTTGGGCACGATCACGAAATTTCCGACGCTGGTTCTATAAACGGTAGCCCGCCAGGTGATCTCGATGACCAGCCCAATCTTTCCACGCCGATGTGGACCCGGTAGGCCCGACGCCGAAACTTGGCTTCTCGATCTGATTGGCCAGACCCGCAAACAAGTTGCCGGGCGTGTCCTGAAGGCAAGCCGACTGAGCTTACGGCGCCGACCGCAGTGGTCGTGAACACCCGCTCCTGCAGGATGATCGCCGCCGCGAGAGCGAAGAGCGCAATGACGATGGTGTCTTGAACGATCGTTGGAAAGCGATCCGGAAGCCGGTCGATCCGCCATGGATTGATCGCAAGCGCGACCAGAGCGTTGATGACTCCAAACCCGACGAACAGCGGCGCAATCCTTCAGCTTAAGCGTTTCCTCCATTCCGACGGACAAGGCCGGAGTAGCGCAGCGTCGCAGCCAGAATCGCATACATCGCGAATGCGAAAATCGACCTGCGCAACCGACCGCGAACGTCGGCCGGTCGTACCGCGCCATAGAAAGCCAGCGCAACGAGGATCAGGACGATGCCGATGATCATGTGTGGCCGGGATGGTATTTATAGCGGTCACTCGTGCAAAAAGCTGTCGCGGGTATCGTGATTGGGATAGGTGCAGCCGCACTGATTCTTGGTCTCGATGCCTTGTTCAGCACGACTTCCGGCGGTGTCGGCTTCCATCCCTTCAAACGATCGAGTTGAAAACCTACGACTGGCGCCTGAGCGTGACGGCGAAGCCGATCGACAGCCCGGCAGGATCTGGCGCTCGTCGAGATCGAGCGAGTACGCCTTCGGAACCTGCAGCCGAACGCGGGCCGCTGGCCGTGGCCGCGTGCCGTGCATTCGATGTTGATCGGACTATCTCGCTCGCGCGCCGGCCAGGGTCGTTGCCTACGATGTGAACTTCGCCGAGGCCGACTCACGTGTGGGGTTCGAATCCGGCGGCGATACATGGTCGGGCGCGGAGTCCGACCTGGCGTTGGCAGACTCGATCAAGAAATCCGGAAACGTCATCCTTCTTGCCGATGCCGCATTTGCGAAGGCGAGGCCCTCGAGAAGACGCCAGCGATCGGGGACACAGGCTTCCGGTTGAGCTCTGAGCTCCTGGTGGAGCGGAAAGTCGTATTTCCGCCGTTCAAGGGGCCTCGCTGACGCAGCTTCAGGGGTTCGGCCACAACCTTTTCGTTTTGGATTCGGACGGCCCGCTCCGCCACACGGTGCCGTTCGTACGAGTCGGCGATCGAGCGCTGCCGTCGTTGGGGCTGGCCGCCGCACTTCGCGCGGCCAACATCAATCCCGGCACGGTTCGCATGGGGAACGAGGATCTCCAGTTGGGAGATCGATTGATGCCGAGCAATACGTAACTA
>ERZ1370068.10694-contig-9370_pt1 | contig 34808 bp, 37 predicted proteins | sample MGYA00561227_ERZ1370068 | MGnify/ENA primary metagenome ERZ1370068 (study PRJEB38410, sample SAMEA6850437) | metagenome | study: Metagenomic assessment of the ecological functions of the soil: analysis of the soil microbiota associated with the...
CGTGATCGGCCAGGCGTCGCGTCGCGTGCGAATCGGGGAGAAACCGCACCGGCGAGCGTTCGCGCACGGCGGCGGCCTGGTCGAAGCCATGCTCGAGGAGGTGAGCCAGCCGTCAGCGAGCGGCGCGCTGGCGGCTGATCGCCCGCAGGGCGTCCAGACCGTCGCCGCCGGGCGTCAGGGCGATGGTCGGCTCGCGCCGGAGGGTCGCCAGCGGGGTCATCGCCGGCGACGGGGCGGATTGGCGATCGCGATGTCGAAACCGGCGGCGTTCCAGGCCGGCCTCCACATCATCGTCTCGACCGTACTGATGGCCAGGCCGAGCCGTTCGGCGTTGCGTCGCGCGACCGCGTGAGCGCTCCGGCGTCACGTCGGTGGCGGTGACCTGCGGATGGGCCCTTAGCGCCAGCGCGATCTGCGCCGCTGCCGGCGCCGAGGTCGACGGCGGGACGGGGCCGGGTCGCCGCCACGCGACCGCCTGAGGCCAGCGCCGCGATCGCCGCACGCCCATTCGACCAGCGTACTGGTCTCCGGTCGCGGCACGAGGCACGCGGCGATCGACCCCGAGGCCAGGCCGTGGAATTCTTTCTCGCCGAGCAAGGCAGGTGACCGGCTCGCCGGCGAGCCGGCGCTCGAGCCAGTCCTCCCAAAGCGCCGACTCGACCGGCGTCAGCGGGCGATCGTCGTGGGCGATCAGGCGCGTCCGCGTCGTCGCCAGGAGGCGGGCGAGCAGCAAAATGGGCGTCGAGGGAGGCGACGCCGCGCCGGCGTGTCGGCGAGCGCCGTCGCACCGTGGTTCACTCGCCGCTCCATGCCGCGAAATGTCTGGCGGCCTGCGCGGCCTGCAGCGCAGCGATCACCCGTCGAGGTCGCCGTCCATGATCGCCTGCGAGCTTGTAGAGCGTGAGGTTGATGCGGTGGTCGGTGACGCGGCCCTGCGGGAAGTTGTAGGTGCGGATGCGCTCGCGGCGGTCGCCGCTGCCGATCAGGCTCTTGCGCGTCGCCGCCTCCTTGCGGCTGCCGCTCCTGCGCGCTCGCTTGTCGCGCAGGCGCGCGGCGCAGCACCGCCATCGCCTTGCGCGCTGGTTGCGGTGCTGCGAGCGGTCGTCCTGGCACTCGACGACGATGCCGGTCGGCAGGTGCGTGATGCGCACCGCCGAGTCGGTCTTGTTGACGTGCTGGCCGCCGGCGCCGCGACGCGCGGAAGGTGTCGATGCGCAGGTCGGCCGGGTTGAGCGTCGACGTCGGCGACCTCGTCGGCCTCGGGCAGCACCGCGACCGTGCAGGCGCGAGGTGTGGATGCGGCCCTGCGCCTCGGTCGCCGGCACGCGCTGCACGCGGTGGCCGCCCGACTCGAACTTGAGCTTGCGCGTAGACGCCCTGTCGCCGACGATGCGCGCGATCACCTCCCTTGTAGCCGCCCAGCTCGCCGGCGACTCTCGACATCATCTCGACCTGCCAGCGCTGGCGCTCGGCGTAGCGCGTGTACATGCGGAACAGGTCGCCGGCGAACAGCGCCGACTCGTCGCCGCCGGTGCCGGCGCGGATTTCGAGGAAGACGTTGCGCGTCGTCGTCCGGATCGCGCGGCAGCAGCGCGCCTGCAGCTCGCAGCAGCTTCGAGCTCGGCGCCGGCGATTCGTTCCTGTCGCCGCGATCCGCCATCGTCCGCGTCGTCGCCGCATCGATCGGCGATGCGCTCGCCGCGAGGTCGCGTCGCGCTCGCGCCTCGAAGCGCCGGAACAGCGTCGACCAGCCCGACTCGGCGTGCTCGCGGACAGCTCGCGATAGCGCTTCATGTCGCCGACGATCGTCCGTCGGCGAGCAGTGGCGTCGAGCTCGTCGAGGCGCGGGCGAGGCGTTCGAGCTGCTGGCGAGAAGGAGGTTTCATGGCGGATACGTCACGGCGACGCGTCGACGGGCGTCGAGTAGCGCGCGCGCAGAGGGCGTCGAGCGCGTCGCTAGCGCTCGTCGTCGCCGGCTGGCGCGTCGCACGCCGCGCAGGAACAGCGCTCATCGGCTGCGCCAGCCGGTCGCGCTCGTCGCTCGGCGGCGTTGCGCAGCTCGGCGAGCGCGCCGTGCAGCATCTTCTGGGTCAGGCCGCGCGAGAGCGCCTCGAGCACCGCGTCGACGTCTCGCCGCTGGCGAGCAGCTTGCGTCGCGCGCGCGATCTCGAGCGCGCGCCAGTCGTCGGTCTGGGCGTTGCAGCGCCTGATCAGCGGCACCGAGCCGCGCCGGTCGCATCCAGTGCACGAAGCTCTGCACGCCGGTCGTCGATGATCGCCTCGGCCTGCGCCACGGCGGCCTCGCGCGGCTGGCCTGGCCGTCTGCACCAGCGCCGACAGGTCGTCGACGGTGTAGAGGTAGACGTCGTCAAGCGCGCTCGACCTCGGGCTCGATGTCGCGCGGCACGGCGAGGTCGACCATGAACATCGGCCGGTGCTGGCGCGCCTTCAGCGCGCGCTCTGACCGCGCCCAGGCCGATGATCGGCAGCGAGCTGGCGGTGCAGCGACACGACGATGTCGAACTCGTGCCAGGCGGCCGGGCAGCTCGGCGAGCGCGCATCGCGTCGCGCGCCGAAGCGCGACGCCAGCTTCTCGCGCGCGCGCCGCGTGCGGTTGGCGACGGCGATCGCGCTCGGGCGGCTGGGCCGCGAAGTGGGTGGCCGCCAGCTCGATCATCTCGCCCGCGCCGACGAACAGCACCTTCGTCTCGCGCAGCAGACTCGAACAGCTGCGCGGCGAGGCGCACCGCGGCCGCCGCCATGCTGATCGAGTGCGCGCCGATCTCGGTCGAGCGTGCGCACTTCCTGGCGACCGCGAACGAGCGCTGGAACATCTGCTGCAGCGTCGCTGCCGAGCGTGCCGCGCCGTCCGCCTCGCGCACCGCTTCCTTCATCTGGCCGAGGATCTGCGGCTCGCCGAGCACCATCGAGCCGAGCCCCGCTTGCGACCCGGAAACGCGTGGCGCGCCGCCGATGGCGCCTTCGAGCACGTAGGCGTGGAGCGCAGCGTCTGGCTGCGCGCACCGCCGCCCACGCCGGCGAGTCCAGCCGTGCCGGCGCGACCAGTGTTCGCGTCGGCGCCGACGTAGACCTCGGTGCGGTTGCAGGTCGATACGATCGCGACTGCTCGACCGGCTCGAGGCGCGAGCGGAACGCCTGCAGCGTCGTCGCCAGCTGCTCGCGGGCGAACGCGAAACGGCCGCGCAGATCGAGCGGCGCGGTCGTGTGGTTGAGCCCCAGGGCGAAGACGCTCATCGGCAGATTATAAAATTTGCGCCCTTGCAAGCCGCCGACGCCTTCTGCAGCCCACCAACTTCTTCGCGCCGGCTGAACTGCGCCTGCGCGGCGGCGTTGACGAAGGCGATCTGGCGTCGCGAGCTGGCGGGCCGTCGGCTGGCGCCTGTGGGCGTGGGCGAGCGGCGCCTCGGCGCTGGCGGCGGTCGTCGTGGCTCGCCGCCTTCGGCCAGGACGGCCGGATGGCGACCCACGCGGCGATGGTCGTCGCCTGCGCCGTCGGCTTGTGGTGGGCGGGTTTCGCGGCGGCGGTAGAGCTGAACGGCGCTCGAGCCGCGGGGATTGCGAAGATGCGGAGCCTCGGCGGCGCCGTCCCGTCAGCCGACGAGCTCGCCGCGCAGCGGATGACCGCGAACCTCGCTGATCCTGACGTCGACCAGCTCGCCCGACGCGGTGGCCGGCGGCATCCAGATTGACGACGCGGTTGCACCGGTCCGACCCATCAGCTCGTGGTCGTCCTTGCGCGAGTGGCCTTCGAGCAGGATCTTCTGACCGAACCGACGCGGGCCGGCGCTGATCGCGTCGCCCTGCGCCTCGATGACCGCTTGCAGCACGCTGCAGGGCGCCGCCTTGACGTCGAGCGGCTGTCGTCGGCGAGCGGCGGCCGCCGGCGTGCCGGGCCGGCGCTGAACAGGAAGCTGAAGCTGTAGTCGAAGCCGACGTCTTCGACCAGCGCCATCGTCCGCTCGGAAATCGTCGTCGGTCTCGCCCGGAAAGCCGACGATGAAATCGCTCGAGATCGCGATGTCGGGCCGGACCGCGCGCAGCTTCCTGACCGTGCTCTTGTATTCGAGCGCGGTGTAGCCGCGCTTCATCGCCGCGAGGATGCGGTCGCTGCCGTGCTGCACCGGCAGATGGAGGTGGTCGACGAGCTTGGCCGTGCGGCCGTACACCTCGATGAGGCGACTGCGTGAACTCCTTCGGCTGGCTCGTCGTAGCGGATCCGCTCGATGCCCGGGATCTCGGCGACGTACTCGATCAGCGTCGCGAAATCGGCGATCTCGTCGGCGCCGCCCATCGCGCCCCGGTAGGCGTTGACGTTCTGGCCCGAGCAGCGTCACTTCTCGACGCCCTGGTCGGCGAGGCCGGCGACCTCGGCGAGCACGTCGTCGAACGGACGCGACACTTCCTCGCCGCGCGTGTACGGGACGACGCAGTAGCGTGCAGTACTTGCTGCAGCCTTCCATGATCGAGACGAACGCCGTCGCGCCCGTCGACGCGCGCCGGCGGCAGGTGGTCGAACTTCTCGATCTCCGGGAAGCGGATGTCGACCTGCGGGGCGGCCTCGCTGCGGCGGCGCGCGAGCATCTCCGGCAGGCGGTGCAGCGTCTGCGGGCCGAAGACGAGGTCGACGTACGGCGCGCGCGCGACGATCGCTGCGCCTTCCTGGCTCGCGACGCAGCCGCCGACGCCGATCAGCACGTCGGCCGCGCGCCTTCAGGTGCTTGACGCGCGCCGAGGTCGGTGAACACCTTCTCCTGCGCTTTCTCGCGCACCGAGCAGGTGTTGAACAGGATGAGGTCGGCGTCGTCGATCGTGTCCGGTCGGTCTCGTAGCCATGGCGCCGCGTGCAGACGTCGGCCATCTTGCCGGAGTCGTAGACGTTCATCTGGCAGCCGAACGTCTTGATGAAGACCGCGCGGCTTCGCAGACCCGGCAGCGCTCACGGCTTGATCCAGACCTGCCCGACGGGATCGAAGAGCCAGGCCTGCGCTCGGCGGGCGTCGTCGGCCACGGGCGCACGGCGGCTTCTTCCGCCGTCAGGATCCAGACGTCGCTTGACCAGGCCCAGGTGTCGACCGTGTAGCTGACGAGAAGCGCCCGCCGGCCAGCCGCCCGGCACGACGGCCATGTTGCTGGTGTCGCGGATCTGCGCGCCGGGGCGAGCCGGGCCGGCTCGCCGTTGAGCTGATCTCGGCGCGACGCTGATGACGATCGCACCGCGCAGCGCATGCTGCGAAAGGCGCGCTGCACCTGAGCGGCCGCGGGGGCGGAAGACAGGCGGCGACCGTGAGGGCGGTGACGAAGCGAAGGCATGGCTGATGACGAGGGCGATGGTCGTGCGATTGACGCCCTGAGGTCAAAAGACCACCGGCGACTCTCGCGAGTGGCGGCCGGGTCAGCCGGAAATCTGGTGGCGCTTCAGGGACTCGAACCCCGGACCTGCGGATTATGATTCCGTCGCTCTAACCGACTGAGCTAAAGCGCCTGAGCCCGCGAGTATAGCGAGCCGACCCGGCGCGACCGCCGGTTCGGGCTCCGACTTTGCAGCGTCCCGCGGGCGCTCTTCTTCCACCGGCACGACCGGTCTTCCATGTTCAGTTTCTTCAAGAAAAGCAGGCGCCGGCGCCATCGCCCGACCGCGCTGCCGGGCCGCCATCCGCATCCGCCGCCGAGCCGACGCTGCCTGCACCGCCTGAACTCCTCAGCGCGGCAAGCTCTGACTGGCTGAACGCGGACGTCGGCGAGCTGTTCTTCGGCAAGAAGCCGGCGCCGTCTGCGCCGGCGCGCCGGCGGTCGCGACGACGCCCGAATCGCCTCCGGAGGCCGCTTCGCTGCCGCCGCGGCCGCGGCTGGCGTGCCGCCGCCGTCGTCGCGCCGACGGTTCCGCCCGCCGTCGCGACATCGCCCGTCGGCACGCGCCTCCCCTGCGGACGTGGAGCAACCCGCCGCCGATCGGTCCGGCTGGATGACCAAGCTCAAGAGCGGCCTGCAGCGCACCGGCGGCGCGATCGCCGGCGCCTTCATCGGTGCCGAGATCGGCGACGGAGCTTCTACGAGGACCTCGAGGTCGCGCTGCTGCAGGCCGACGCCGGCGCTCGATGCGACGATCTATCTCCTCGACGAGCTGCAGGCGGCGTGACGCGCGCCCACGTGCGCGATCCGGCGAAGGCGCGGCGCTGCTCGCGCAGTGCATCGAGGAGCTGCTGCAGCCGCTCGAGCGCCTGCTCGTGATCGGCGAGCAGACGCCGACCGTGATCATGGTCGTCGGCGTCAACGGCGCCGGCAAGACGACGAGCGATCGGCAAGCTCGCCCGCCACCTGGTCGACTCCGACGCAGAAGGTGCTGCTCGCCGCCGCCGACACCTTCCGCGCCGCCGCGCGCGAGCAGCTGCTCGCCTGGGCCGATCGCGCCGGCCGCAAGCGCGCGCGGCCACATCGAGATCGTCAGCCAGGAAGGCGGCGACCCGGCCGGCGTGACCTTCGATGCGGTCGTCGCCGGCAAGGCGCGCGCGCTGCGACGTCGTCATCGTCGACACCGCCGGCCGCCTGGCGACGCAGGCGCACCTGATGGAAGAGCTGAAGAAGATCAAGCGCGTCATCGGCAAGGCCGAGGCAGGCGCGCCGCACGAGGTGCTGCTCGTCATCGACGGCAACACCGGCCAGAACGCGCTCGCGCAGGTGCAGGCGTTCGACGACGGCGCTGCAGCTCACGGGGCTGGTCATCACCAAGCTCGACGGCACGGCCAAGGGCGGCGTGCTGGCGGCGATCGCGCTCTGGTCGCGCGCGCGCAGCGAGCCGCTGCCGGTCTACTTCGTGGGCGTCGGCGAGAAGCTCGCCGACCTGCAGACCTTCGCGCGCGCGAATTCGCGGCGGCGCTGGTCGACTGAGCTAGCGCTTCTCGACCGGCGGCAGCTCGGCGGTGACCGAGTCGAGCTCGTCGAACCACGAGGTCGTGCTCGGCTCGCGCACCTTCGGATCACTTCGCCCTGCGACCAGTCGCGGTCGGTGTCGGCGAACGGATCGACCGCCGGGCCGCCTCGACGACGGCGTCGGCTCAGGCCGGCCTCGTTCATCGGCGGCGTCGGCAGATCGCCGCCTCGCTGACTCGGCGGCGCCGACCACGGTCGCGGCGGCCGCCGCCGCGCCGGCGCTGCCTTCTGCCCATGCCGGCCGGGACGGCGGGCGCGCTCGGCAGGAGCTTGTCGCGCGCCGCCTCGATGGTCGGCAGCTCTCCTCGTTCCAGACGTGAGCGGAATCTTGCCGCCTTCAGGGCGCGCGCGACCCGCTCGAGCCGGTCTCTGACCTTGTCGTCGAGGTGCTCCATGCGGCGGCGCGGACCTCGACCACCGCGACCACCTGCGAGGTGACGTCGCAGACGACGAAGTCGACGCACTGGCTGCCGAGCCGGCGCATCCATTCGGCGTAGGAATTACGTTTGGGCACGTCAGAAAGCGCGCCAGCGGCACCTGCGCCGAGGATCAGGTAGCCGGGCAGGGCGAGCTTGAGGGTGCTGAACGCGAGCCGCTCGGACGAGCGCAGGATCCGCGTCGGCTCGGGCGGCCAGCCGGCCAGCGTGTCGAGTCGCTCGCCGGTCGGCTCCCGACGGTCGGCGCGCGGCCGCCGCGCCAGCCACCAGACCGATCGGCAGGGCGCAGCAAGCGAGCGCGATCACGGCGACGACTGAGATAGCGAGTCCATCGATTGCCGTCATCGTCGCAGCGGCTGCAGCGCGGGCGCTGCCAGCGCATGCCGCCGAGGCCCTTCATGCCGCCCATGCGCTTCATCATCTTCATCAGGCCGCCGCCCTTCATCTTCTTCATCATGTCGCTGCATCTGCTCGAACTGGTTGAGCAGGCGGTTGACCTCCTGCACCTGAACGCCGGCGCCGCGCGCGATGCGGCGCTTGCGCGTGGCCTTGAGCAGCTCGGGCTTGCGGCGCTCCAGCGGCGTCATCGAGCAGATGATGCCTTCCATGCGGCGCACGTCGCGCTCGGCGCGGTCCATGTCGGCCTGGCCGGTTGCGGCCTTGCGCGGTCAGCTGCGCGGGCAGCTTGTCCATCAGGCCGACGAGGCCGCCCATCTTCTTCATCTGCTGAGATCTGCGACAGGAAGTCGTTCAGGTCGAAGCCGTCGCCGGCTCTTGACCTTGTCGGCGAGCTTCTGCGCCGCCGCGACGTCGACGCCCTTCTGCACCTCCTCGACCAGGCGCGACGATGTCGCCCATGCCGAGGATGCGGCCGGCGTGGCGCTCGGCGTCGAAGACCTCGAGGCCGTCGATCTTCTCGCTGATGCCGGCGAACTTGATCGGCGCGCCGGTGATCTGCGCGCACCGACAGCGCCGCGCCGCCGCGCGAGTCGCCGTCCAGTCTTGGTCAGCACGATGCCGGTCAGCGGCAGCGCCTCCTTGAAGGCCTTGGCGGTGTTGACCGCGTCCTGGCCCTGCATCGCGTCGACGACGAACAGCGTCTCGACCGGCTTCGAGCGCGGCGTGCAGCTCGCGGATCTCGGCCATCAGCGCTTCGTCGATGCGCCAGGCGGCCGGCGGTGTCGACCAGCAGCACGTCGAAGTAGTGGCTGCTGCGCGTGGTCGAGCGCGGCGCGCGCGATGTCGCGCGGCTTCTGGTCGCGCGTCGACGGGAACCACTCGGCGCCGGCCTGCTGCGTCACCGTCTTCAGCTGCTCGATCGCCGCCGGGCGGTAGACGTCGGCCGAGACCGTCAGCACCTTCTTCTTGCGCTTCTCGATCAGGTGCTTGGCGAGCTTGGCGGTGGTCGTCGTCTTGCCGGCGCCCTGCAGGCCGGCCATCAGGATGACCGCCGGCGGCTGCGTCGCCAGGTCGATGTCGGCGACGCCCTCGCCCATCGTCGCGGCGAGCTCGCGGTTGACGATGCCGACCAGCGCCTGGCCCGGGCGACAGCGAGCCGACGCACCTCCGGCGCCGAGCGCCTTGTCCTTGACGCGGGCGATGAAGTCGCGCACCACCGGCAGCGCGACGTCGGCTTCGAGCAGCGCCATGCGCACCTCGCGCAGCATGTCCTGCACGTTGTCTTCGGTGATGCGGGCCTGGCCGCGCATCGTCTTGACGAGCCGGCTCAGGCGGTCGGTGAGGGCAGAGGCCATGGGGCAGCGGCGTCGCGGTGCGAACGGGTGCGTCAGTACACTTGGCGATGATTCTATCGTTCGGTCCCGACGCGGCGCCGTCACGCCGACGGCGCTCGCGCTCAGCGTGCCGAGCGTCGTCGCCCTCGCGTGCTACGCTCGCCGCGGCGATTCCGGGCGAGCGTTTCTCGAGCGGCTGACGCGCCGCCTTGCTGGTCGGCTGGATCGCGCACGGCGTCGCTCGATCGTCATCGACGTCGCCGGCATCGGCTCGACCGTTCCGGCGCGCGCTTCGGCTTCGCGCCGGCGCTGTCGGTGACGCTCTGGCTCGTGCTCGCCGTCTACGAGCTCGAGAGCCGCTTCGTTCCGCTCGCCGGCGCGCGCCGCGCGCTCGCGCGCGCTCGGCGTCGTCGTCGGTCGTCCTCGCCTGGCTCTTCCCGGGCCAGGTGCATCCGCAGGCCGCGTCGATCTGGGCGCCGCTGCACTGGCTGCTCGGCGTCGCCTCGTACGGCCTGTTCGGCGTCGCCGTGCTGCACGCGCTGCTGCTCAATCGCGCCGAGCGGCAGATGCGACGGCGCGCCGCTGCCGCCGATCCGCGCCGCGCAGGCGTGCCGCTGCTGCGCCTCGAGCGGCTGACGCTTCCGCTTCGTCGCCGCCGGCTTCGTCGTCCTCTCGGCGGCGATCGTTCTCGGCGTCTGGTTCAGCGAGCCACTGGCGCTGGGACCACAAGACGGTGTTCTCGATCCTCGGCTGGCTCGTCTTCGCCGGCCTGCTCGCCGGCCGGCGCGCCTTCGGCTGGCGCGGCCGAAGGCGACGCGCTGGCGTCTACGCCGGCGCTGCGCTGCTGCTGCTCGCCTACGTCGGCTCGCGCTTCGTGCTCGAGGTCGTCCTGCACCGGCCGCCCTGCGGCCTGAGCCCGATGAAGATCCTGCTGTTCTCGTCGTCGTCGTCGTCCTGCTCTGGCTGCTGCGCGGCGCGACGACGCCGGCCGGCGCCGCGCCGCGCAGCGCCGCCGCCGCCGCCGAGCGCCGCAGCCGATGCTCGCCTGCGCGCATTGCGGCGTTCACCTGCCGCGCGACGAGGCGCTGCCGGGACGCGGCGGCGTCGTTCTGCGGCGACGCCCATCGCACCGCGTTCGAGCAGGCGCATCCGGACCGCGCGATGAGCCTCGCCGCGACCGCCGCGAGCTCGACCGCCGCCGGCGGGCGGGCGACGCGCCGAGCGCGCATCCGCGCAGCGCCACGCCGGCGCGGCCGCGGCCGGCGCGCCGGCGACGGTGGTCGACGAGTCGTGGTTCGGCGCGTTCGGCGCCGACCGGCGACACGCCCGGCGCTGATCGACGACTCGCGCTTCGCGGCGTCGTGGCAGAACGACGCCGACGCGGCCGCGTACGCGCGCGGCCGCGGCAGCCGCACCATCGCCGAGACGACCTTCGAGCGCATCTACGGCGCCTTCATCGCGGCGCGCGCGCCGCGCTCGGCGTCGCGCTGATCGTGACGCTGGCGCTGACCGGCGCGTTCGGCCTGCGGCCGACGCGCGACTGGTCGTCGCTGTCAGCATCGCCTACGCGGCGCTGGCGATCAGCATGTGGCTGCTGCCGCGCTTTCGCGCGCGGCGCCGCGCCGCAGGCGCTCGCGCGCCTGCAGCAGCCCGCAGTGGCTGGCGACGATCGGCGCCGACCTCGTCGCTCTTCACCGCGCTGCACCTCGCCGTCGCCGGGTCGAGCTTCAACTACGTCGCGCTGCTCGTGCTGCCGGTGCTGATGGCCGGCGTGCTGACGCCGCGCGTGCTCGCGCTCGCGACCGCCGCCGTCGCGACGCTGGCGCTGCTCGGCACCGCCTGGCTCGGCCTGCTCGCGCGGCGGCGACGCGACGCTGCTGATGACGCAGGCCGGGCTCGCCGGCAGCGGCTTCTTCGTCATCACCGTGCTCGCCGGCGAGCTCGCCGGCCGGCTCGCGCGCGAGGAGCTGAGCGCGCGCGGCAGCCTCGAGATGGCGCGCCAGCAGGCGCAGCTCAACCGGCTCGTGATCGAGGAGATGGAAGACGGCGTGCTGGTCGTCGACCGCGCGCGGCAAGGTGCGCGCCGCCAACCCGGCGGCGCGGCGCCTGCTCGCGCCCGAAGGCATGAGCCGCGCCGGCGCCGTTCCAGCTGCGCGGCGTCGCCGGCCTGGGGGCGCTCGTGCGCGCGGTCGAGCGCGCGCTTCGCCGAGGCGACGTGGCCCGAGGCCGGGCGCGACGTGCGCGCTCGCAGTTCGACCCCGACTCGCGCCGGACGCTGCGCGTGCGCGTGCGCTTCACGCGGAAGCGCGAGCCGCGCGGCGAGCGAGGAGTTCTGCGTCCTGTTCCTCGAGGACGTGCGCAGCGTGCAGGCGCGCAGCCGCCAGGAAAAGCTCGCCGCGATGGGCCGCGTCTCGGCCGGCATCGCCCACGAGATCCGCAATCCGCTCGCGGCGATCGCGCAGGCCAACGCGCTGCTCGCCGAGGACGCGACCGATCCGGCGCAGCGCCAGCTGATGCAGATGGTCACCGAGAACGTCGAGCGGCTGAAGCGCATCGTCGACGACGTGATGGAGGTCGCGCCGGGCCAGGTGCAGGAGGTCGGCGCGATCGACGCGACCGCGCAGGTCGCCGCGATCTGCGCCGAGTGGGCGCAGGCCGCCGGCGTCGCAGCTCGGCGACGCACGGCATGCCTGCAGCGTCGAGCTGCCGGCCGAGCCGCTCGGCGTGCTGTTCGACCCCGAGCACCTGCGCCGCGTGCTCGTCAACCTGCTCGACAACGCCCGCCGCCACGCCAGCGACAAGCCGGGCGCGATCCTGGTCCGGCTGGCGGCGCGCCGACGACGACGCGCGCCGTCTTCAGCGTCCTGAGCGACGGCGCGCCGATCCCGGCCGACGTCGAGCGCCTATTTGTTCGAGCCGTTTTTCTCGACCCGCAGCCGCGGCGCGGGTCTGGGCCTGTACATTTGCCGCGAGCTCTGCGAGCGATACGGCGCCCGCATCGATTACCGGCTGCTGCCGCCCGAAGCGCCGCGCCGCAACGAGTTCTTCGTCGACATGCGGCGCGCCGTCGCCTGCGCCGCCGACCGACCGACTCACGCCTCACCATGACCACCGCCTCGCACTTCAGCCTGCTCGTCGTCGACGACGAGCCCGACCTGCGCACGCTCTACGAGCTGACGCTGCTGCGCGAGGGCTACGACCTCGACACCGCCGGCACGGTCCAGGAGGCGCTGCTCGCATCTCGAAGGACCGCACCTACAGCGCGGTCATCACCGACATGCGCCTGCCCGACGGCAGCCGGCCTCGACGTGCTGCGCTGGCTCGAGGAGAGCAGCCGGCGCGAGAAGGCGATCGTCATCACCGCCTACGGCTCGTCCGAGAACGCGGTCGAGGCGCTCGAAGGCGGGCGCCTACGACTACCTCACCAAGCCGGTCGACCTGAAGCAGTTCCGCGGCGTCGTCGCCTCGGCGCTCGGCCGCGGCGGCATCGGCGCGCCGACGGTCGATCCGACGACGCTGCCGTCCGAGCACCGCGGCCGTCGCACGCCGCGCACGCCGCGCGCCGGCGCCGCCGCCGACGCCGGCGCCGGTGAGCGCGGCGCTCGGCCGCATGGCCGGCCAGTCGATGGCGATGCAGCAGGTGCGCTCGCTGGTCGAGAAGGTCGCGCGCAGCATGGCGCCGGTGCTCGTCGCCGGCGAGTCGGGCACCGGCAAGGAGCTGGTCGCGCGCGCGATCCACGAGGTCAGCGCGCGCAGCGCGATGCCGTTCGTCGCCGGTCAACTGCAGCGCGATTCCCGAGCAGCTGCTCGAGGCCGAGTTCTTCGGCTACCGCAAGGGCGCGTTCACCGGCGCCAACGACGACCGCGAGGGCTTCTTCCAGGCGGCCAACGGCGGCACGCTCGTTCCTCGACGAGATCGGCGACCTGCCGCTGTCGATGCAGTCGAAGCTGCTGCGCTCGATCCAGGAGCGCTCGGTGCGGCCGGTCGGCGCGGTCGACCGAGCAGCCGGTCGACGTGCGCCTGCTGAGCGCGACGCACAAGGACCTCGGCGCCGAGGTCCAGGCCGGCCAGTTCCGCCAGGACCTCTACTACCGGCTCAACGTCATCCAGATCCGCGTGCCGCCGCTGCGCGAGCGGCTCGAGGACCTGATGGGGATCAGCGAGCGCGTCCTCGAGCGGCTCGCGCGCGACGCCGGCGTCTGGCCGGCGCCGCGCCTGACGCGCGACGCGCTGCGTCCATCTGTCGCGCTATCCGTTCCCGGGCAACGTGCGCGAGCTCGAGAACCTGCTGCACCGCGCGGTCGCGCTGTCCGGCGCGCGAGGAGCTCGACGTCTACGACCTCGGCCTGCCCGGAATCGGTGTTCACCGACAGCGCGGCGCAGGAGCTCGACCAGATCGCCGAGCGCGGCCGCCGACGATCGCGGTCGACGCCGCGCCAGCGCGCCGCATGGCGCCGGTCGAGGAGCCGCTGCCGAACGACCTCGCCGAAGTACCTCGACGACGTCGAGCGCGACATCCTCGTCCGCGCGCTCGAGCACCATCGCTTCAACCGCACCGCGGCCGGCATCAGCCTCGGCCTGTCGCTGCGCCAGATGCGCTACCGCATGGCGCGCCTCAACGTCAACGTCGGCGGCGACGCCGGCGTCGAGCGCGAGACGCGGCGAGTGACGCGAGCGCAGCGACTGGCGCGGCGGCTGGCTGCGGCGCGCGCGCGCCGGTGCCGTCGCCGAACTTCGGGCCGCGACCGGCGGCAACGCCGGTCGACCTCGTCGTGCATCCATTCGATCAGCCTGCCGCCGGGCGAGTACGGCGGCGACGCGATCGAGCGGCTGTTCACCAACCGGCTCGACTGGGACGCGCATCCTGTACTACGAGACGATCCGCGGCCTGCACGGTCTCGGCGCACTTCTTCGTCCGCCGCGACGGCGAGCTGATCCAGTTCGTGTCGTGCGACGAGCGCGCCTGGCATGCCGGCGCGCTCGTCGCTGGCGACGGACGCGACGACTGCAACGATTTTTCGATCGGCATCGAGCTCGAAGGGCCTCGAGGGCGAGGCCTTCGACGACGCCGCAGTACGCGGCGCTCGCGCGCGCTGCTGGCAGCCTCGCGCGCGCTATCCGATCGCCGCCGTGGCCGGCCACGAGCACGTCGCGCCGGGCCGCAAGAGCGATCCCGGCGCGGGCTTCGACTGGGCGCGCGCTGCGCCGTCTCGCGCCGCGCGCGAAGCTGCGCTTGCGCGGCCTGAGCGACCGACCTGCGCGCAGGGCCTTGCGCGCCCGTGTCGAGGCGAAATCGGCGACAATCGGATCGTGACAAATGTACGGGTTAGACGCTATAGGTAGTGGTTGTTGAGCGCTCAGACCCCAGATATAGTGTTCCGGCGCTGTATCCTGATTTTCGCCGCGACGCACGGGTCGATCGCACGCTGTCCGCCGGAATCGGTCTTCGCCCGTGCGATGCCCGCCAGAGTCACGTGCCGGACGCGACTCCGGAGCCATGACACAGAGCGCCTCGGCGAGCGCCGGCACGCCGAGGGCATCCAGAGGGAATCCATGCAAGCAACCACCGCCCAGGCGACCTCCGATCGCTCGCCGGCCTCGGCCCGCGGCCCGGCCCGGCGCCGGCCGCATCGGCCTACCAGGGCTACCAGATCCTTCGCCGCAACGGCGCCGTCGTCTCGTTCGAGCCGAACAAGATCGCGGTCGCGCTGATGAAGGCGTTCCTCGCGGTGCACGGCACCCAGGGCGCGGCCTCGGCGAGCGTGCGCGAGACGGTCGACGGCCTGACCGAGATCGGTCGTGCGCGGCCTGCTGCGCTCGCGTCCGGGCGGCGGCACCTTCCACATCGAGGACGTGCAGGACCAGGTCGAGCTCGGCCTGATGCGCGGCGGCCACCACGAGGTCGCGCGCGCCTACGTGCTCTACCGCGAGCGGCGCGCGCAGGAGCGCGCCAAGCAGGGCGCCGCGCGCCGGCGGTCGCCGCGCCGGCGCTGATGGTCACCGACCGCGGCGCAGCGCGTGCCGCTCGACTCGGCGCGCCTGCAGACGCTGATCGAGTCGGCCTGCGCCGGCCTCGGCGCCGACGTGCAAGCCCGAGCCGATCCTGGCCGAGACCAAGCGCAACCTCTACGACGGCGTGCCGATCGACGAGGTGCACAAGGCGGCGATCCTCGCCGCGCGCACGCTGATCGAGAAGGACCCCGGCTACACCGCGCGCCACCGCGCGGCTGCTGCTGCACACGATCCGGCGCGAGATCCTCGGCGAGGAGCTGCTGCAGTCGGACATGGACGGCGCGCTACGCCGAGTACTTCCCGCAGTTCGTCAAGAAGGGCGTCGCCGCCGAGCTGCTCGACGAGAAGCTGCTGCAGTTCGACCTCGCCCGCCTCGGCGCCGCGCTCGAGGCCGAGCGCGACCTGCAGTTCGACTACCTCGGCCTGCAGACGCTCTACGACCGCTACTTCCTGCACATCGACGAAGCGCGCATCGAGCTGCCGCAGGCGTTCTTCATGCGCGTCGCGATGGGCCTGGCGCTGAACGAGATCGACCGCGAGGCGCGCGCGATCGAGTTCTACGAGGTGCTCTCGACCTTCGACTTCATGAGCTCGACGCCGACGCTGTTCAACGCCGGCACGCGCCGCTCGCAGCTGTCGAGCTGCTACCTGACGACCGTGCTCCGACGACCTCGACGGCATCTACGAGGCGCTCAAGGAAAACGCGCTGCTGTCCAAGTTCGCCGGCGGCCTCGGCAACGACTGGACCAACGTGCGCGCGCTCGGCACGCTACATCAAGGGCACCAACGGCAAGAGCCAGGGCGTGGTGCCGTTCCTGAAGGTCGTCAACGACACCGCGGTCGCGGTCAACCAGGGCGGCAAGCGCAAGGGCGCCGTCTGCGCCTACCTCGAGAGCTGGCACCTCGACATCGAGGAGTTCCTCGAGCTGCGCAAGAACACCGGCGACGACCGCCGCCGCACGCACGACATGAACACCGCCAACTGGATTCCCGACCTGTTCATGAAGCGGGTGATGGAAGGCGGCGACTGGACGCTGTTCTCGCCCAGCGACCTGCCCCGACCTGCACGACAAGTTCGGCACGCGCCTTCGAGGACGCCTACACCGCCTACGAGGACAAGGCGGCGCGCGGCGAGATCAAGCTGTTCAAGCAGCGTGCCAGGCGGCCGACCTGTGGCGCAAGATGCTGACGATGCTGTTCGAGACCGGCCATCCCTGGATCACGTTCAAGGACGCCTGCAACGTGCGCTCGCCGCAGCAGCACGTCGGCGTCGTCCACTCGAGCAACCTGTGCACCGAGATCACGCTCAACACCGGCGCCGACCGAGATCGCGGTCTGCAACCTCGGCTCGGTCAACCTGGCCGCAGCACATCGCCGGACGGCAAGCTCGACCAGGCCAAGCTCAAGAAGACGGTCGCGACGCGCGATGCGGATGCTCGACAACGTCATCGACATCAACTACTACGCGGTCAAGAAGGCGCGCGACTCGAACCTGCGCCACCGTCCGGTCGGCCTCGGCATCATGGGCTTCCAGGACGCGCTGTACGAGCTGCAGCGTGCCGTACGCGTCGCGAGGCGGCGGTCGAGTTCGCCGACCGCTCGATGGAAGCGGTCTGCTACCACGCCTACTGGGCCTCGACCGAGCTGGCCGCAGGAGCGCGGCCGCTACTCGAGCTACCGCGGCTCGCTCTGGGACCGCGGCATCCTGCCGATCGACTCGCTCGACCTGCTCGCCGAGCAGCGCGGCAGCCTGCGGACGGCTGACGCCGCTGGTCGAGATCGACCGCAGCGCGACGCTCGACTGGGACGCGCTGCGCGCGCGCATCAGCGAGCACGGCATGCGCAACTCGAACTGCGTCGCGATCGCGCCGACGGCGACGATCTCGAACATCGTCGGCGTCGGCGCCTCGATCGAGCCGTCGCTTCGGCAACCTGTCGGTCAAGTCGAACCTGTCGGGCGAGTTCACGATCGTCAACGAGTACCTGGTGCGCGACCTGAAGAGCGCTCGGCCTGTGGGACGAGGTGATGGTCATGGACCTGAAGCACTTCGACGGCTCGCTGCAGCCGGATCGACCGCGTGCCCGAGGACCTGAAGGCGCTCTACGCCACCGCGTTCGAGATCGAGACGCAGTGGCTCGTCGAGGCCGCGGCGCGGCGCCAGAAGTGGATCGACCAGGCGCAGTCGCTCAACATCTACATGGCCGGCGCCTCGGGCAAGAAGCTCGACGAGACCTACAAGCTCGCCTGGCTGCGCGGCCTGAAGACGACCTACTACCTGCGCACGCACGAGCGCGACGCAACGCCGAGAAGTCGACGGTGAAGTCGGGCCAGCTCAACGCGGTGTCGAACGGCGCGCGCAGCGGCGTCGGCGTCGAGCGCAGCGAGCGCGGCGCCGCAGCGCAGCGCGCGAGCGACGATGCCGCGAGCGACGTCAAGTTCTGCGCGCTCGACAACCCCGAGTGCGAAGCGTGTCAGTGAGCAAGCGCATCGATGCGCGCGCTGCGTGAACGAGTACCGCGAATCGCCGCGTCGCGATGCAACAGAGCAACAAAATCGAAGCGACGTGAATGTCGATATGTCTTGGGCTTCGCACTCAATCGCTCCGATAATTCGAGCGCAGAGGAAATATCCGCAATGCTGGTTTGGGAAGAAGACAGAACCACCGAGAACGTTCACGCCGCAAGCACCGCGCCCCGCGCGGTCTCCGCCTTGCCGTCGCTGTCGCCGCGACGTCCGTCTGCCGCGTCGAAGCCGTCGCCGTCTGCGCCGCAGCCGTCGCCGTCGCGCCGCCGCCGCCGCGCCGGTCGCGCGCCGCGTCAAGGCCGCCGACAAGCGCATCATCAACGGCGCAGACCGACGTCAACCAGCTGGTGCCGTTCAAGTACAAGTGGGCGTGGGAGAAGTACCTCGCCACCTGCGCCAACCACTGGATGCCGCAGGAAGTGAACATGTCGCGCGACATCGCGACCTGGAAGGATCCGAACGGCCTGACCGAAGACGAGCGCCGCATCGTCAAGCGCAACCTCGGCTTCTTCGTCACCGCCGATTCGCTGGCCGCCAACAACATCGTGCTCGGCACCTACCGCCACATCACGGCGCCCGAGTGCCGCCAGTTCCTGCTGCGCCAGGCGTTCGAGGAGGCGATCCACACCCACGCCTACCAGTACATCGTCGAGTCGCTCGGCCTCGACGAGAGCGAGATCTTCAACGCCTACAACGAGGTCGCGTCGATCCGCGACAAGGACGAGTTCCTGATCCCGTTCATCGACGCGATCATGGATCCGCACTTCCACACCGGCACGCCGGAGAACGACCAGACGCTGCTCAAGTCGCTGATCGTCTTCGCCTGCCTGATGGAAGGCCTGTTCTTCTACGTCGGCTTCACGCAGATCCTGGCGCTCGGCCGGCAGAACAAGATGACCGGCGCCGCCGAGCAGTACCAGTACATCCTGCGCGACGAGTCGATGCACTGCAACTTCGGCATCGACCTGATCAACCAGATCAAGCTCGAGAACCCGCACCTGTGGACGCCGGAGTTCAAGGCCGAGATCCAGGCGCTGTTCGAGAAGGCCGTCGAGCTCGAGTACCGCTACGCCGAAGACACCATGCCGCGCGGCGTGCTCGGCATGAACGCGTCCGATGTTCAAGGGCTATCTGCGCTACATCGCCAACCGGCGCGCGACGCAGATCGGCCTCGAAGAGCTCTTCCCGAACGAGGAAAACCCGTTCCCGTGGATGAGCGAGATGATCGACCTGAAGAAGGAGCGCAATTTCTTCGAGACCCGCGTCATCGACTACCAGACCGGTGGTGCGCTGTCGTGGGAGTGAGGCCGGCGCGAGCGACTGCGCCGAGGCAAGCGAGAGATCAAGATTCGCAGGATCACAGAGCGGCGACAACGAGCGCTGCCGGCCTGCAACCCGATTCATCGGACTGGGGCGCCCCTCCTGGGCAGTCTCGGGCGATGAATAGCCGCCGTGCCGACGACGCGTCGTCGGCCGACGGTTCCATGTCAACTTGATCAAGGAGAAACGTGATGGCAACTGCGAAAAAGGCCGCTAAGAAGGCGCCGGCGAAGAAGTCCGCCGCGAAGAAGTCCCCGGCCGAAGAAGGCCGCGAAGAAGTCGCCGGCGAAGAAGGCCGGCGAAGAAGTCGCCGGCGCAAGAAGGCCGCCAAGAAGTCGGCGCAAGAAGTCGGCCAAGAAGTCGGCTAAGAAGTCGGCCAAGAAGTCGGCCAAGAAGTCGGCGAAAAAGTCCGCCAAGAAGTCAGCCAAGAAGGCGGCTAAGAAAGCGCCTGCGAAGAAGGCTGCCGCAAGAAGGCCTGCGAAGAAGCGGCGAAGAAGGCAGCCAAGAAGCGCTGCGAAGAAGGCTCGCCAAGAAGGCGGCGCCCGCGAAGAATGCGGCGCCGGCTCCTGATGGCAGCGCGGCTGCGCCGCGCGACGCCGGCGAAGACTGCGCTCAGCCCGCAAGCGGCCTGGCCGTTTCCGACGGGCAGCAAGCCCTGACCGGCGCTCGTCGTCTGTCATCAAGCCCGGCTTCGGCCGGGCTTTTTATTGCGACGACGCCGACCGGCAGATCCGTCTGGCACGACCGGATCGCGATCGCGTTTGCTGCTGGGGAGAGCCGGCTCGACCCGGCGGCGACGGGTCCGGGTCGCCGCGGTGCCAAGCCTAGTCGGGCAGGACCTGGGTGTCGGCGAAGCCGTGCGCCGGCACGACCGGCAAGCGACCCGAGTCGGGCTCGGCCGCCGCTCGCTCGCCTGCAGCGCCTCTTCGACCTGCGCCCGGCGACGCAGGCCTGGGTCTCGGCGCGCTCTGCTGATGCGACGCGAGCTCGCCCGCTGAGCTGCTCGATCTGGCGCCGTGCCTGCTGCGTCTGCTGCTGCGAGAAGAGCGCGACTCTTGTCGCTCTTGCTGCAGGCGGTGCGCCGCGGCCATGAGCTTCTTGCCGTACCACCAGCGGCAGGCAGCCCAGGTCACGACCGAGGCGATGAGGACGCGACGGGATTGCCGCCATCAGCGCCTGCCTGACGAATGTCCATGACGGCGACTTCGGAGGGCGATCGGCCAACTTGAGGCGACGACCGTTCAGGCGGCCAGCAAGCGTGCGATCCAGCACATGATTCTGGCCGCCGCGGCTGGCGATCTTGAGCGCGCCGAGGCGGTTGCCCAGGCGCGGCGCAGTCGCGCGAGCGGCCAGCCGCTCTCGAGGCCGTAGAGCATCGCGCGCGCGGAAGGCGTCGCCGCAGCCGGTCGGATCGACGCACCTCGGTCGCGGCGACGCCCGGGATCGTCGTGCTTCACGCCTTGCTGCCAGAGCTCGCAGCCGTGCGGCGCCGAGCGTGACGACGATGCCGCGCAGGTGCGAGCGCGACATCGCCTCGATCGATCTGGCCGGTGCGCTCGGCGAGCATCCGCGCTTCGTAGTCGTTGACCGCGACCCAGCTGGCGCCTGCTCGACGAAGCGCGCGAGCTCCGCGCCGTCGAACATCGGCAGGCCCTGGCCCGGATCGAAGATGAACGGGATCTCCGCCGCGCGCGAGCTGCGCGCGCGTGCTGCGAGCATCGCCGTCGCGGCCGTCGGGCGCGATGATCGCCGAGCGCGCAGATGTCGCGCGCGCGTCGGCACGGCGTCTCGTGCGCCGACTGCATCGCGCCGGGGTGGAACGCGGTGATCTGGTTGTTGTCGAGGTCGGTGATGATGAACGCCTGCGCCGTGTAGGCTGTCGGCGACCGTGACGCACGTGTCGGTGCGTCGCCCCACGAGCGCAGGCGCTGCCAGGTACTCGCCGCCGTCGCTGCCGACCGCGGCCAGCGACGACCGGTTCGCCGCCGAGCGCGGCCAGGTTGTAGGCGATGTTGCCGGCGCAGCCGCCGAACTCGCGCCGCAGCGTCGGCACCAGGAACGAGACGTTCAGGACGTGCAGCTGGTCGGGCAGGATCTGGTCGGCGAAGCGGCCGGGAAAAGTGGCGATGCTGTCGAAGGCGAGCGATCCGCAGATCGAGGGCGGGCATGCAGTCTCCGGAGTAAGACGCGGCGCGCCGCGCCGGGTTCAGGGTAGAAGATCTCGACGGTGTAGCCGACGACCGATGCGGGTGCCGGCAGTGAGCAGCAGTCTGCAGCGGCGCCTCGGCGCCGGGGCGAGCGACGCTCGGGCGCGCGCGAAGTCGCGCGGCGCCAGAGCGCGGCGGGCGACGAGTCGGCCGTTGCCGTCGGTGAGGGCTCAGATCGATCGACGGCAGTGCGCGAGCGGCAGCGCGCCGCGGTTGCGCAGCGTGACCGAGAGCACGAATCGCGTCGCTGCCGGCGCGCCCGCGTGAGCGTCGTGCTCTCGACCAGCATGTCGTCGATGCGCCGCGGCGCCTCGAGCGTGCAGCCGGCGAGCTGGCACCAGGCGATGAGCGGCGCGCGCAGCGTCGGCCACTGCGCCGCGAGCGTGTCGCGGTAGTGGTGGCCGACCTGCAGCGCCAGAGCACCAGCCGCGACAGCGCCGCGGCCGTGCCCAGCGCCGCGCGCGCGAGCGGCTGTGCCAGCGCGCGTGGCGGTCGGCGCGGCGCACGAATGTCGGGCCGCACCGAGCCTTCGAGCGGCAATCGGCCGGCGTCGGTCACGGCGCGGCACGATCAGCTCGGTGTCGGGCAGCGACGTGTTCTCGGCGAAGAGATCGGAATCGAAGCGGGCATCGGGAACTCGACGCGGTCGCGCTGTCGAGCTGGCCCGCCGGCGGGCGCCGCCTCGGCCGCTTGCGCGGGCCGAACGGTCGGGCATCGATCGGATCGGCGAGCAGATCGCCGAGATTCGACGTCGGCGCGCTGTCGTCGTCGTTGGCGTCGTCTTCGTCGTCGGTGCGGCGGCGGTGCCGCAGGCGGGGCGAGCGGCGGCCTGCGGCGCGAGCAGCGGCACGATCGGGTCGTCCCAGTCGGCGGGCGCGTCGCGACCCAGGTCGAACAGGCCTTCGAGCGCGTTGAAGACCTCGTCGCAGCGGCCGCAGCGGACCCAGCCTTCGGAGACCTTGAGCTGGTCCTGGACGACCCTGAAAGCGGTGCCGCAGGAGGTGCAGCGCGTCGCCAGGCTCATCGCCAAATCATGCCATGCGCGCGGCGCTGTGCCGCCTTCCGATCATCAGGATCCAGCCGTCGTCCTCGTCGGCGCACGTCCAGCGCGAGCCACGGCGCATAGGCCGCGTCCAGCTCGTCGGCCTGGCGCTCGAGGATGCCCGAGAGCACGAGCGCGCCGCCCTCGTCGACCAGCGCCGCGAGCAGCGGCGCGAGCAGCTTGAGCGGCGTCGGCCAGGATGTTGGCGAGCACCAGCGCGTACGCGCCGGCGACGCTGTCGGGCAGGCCGGCGCGCAGCGCGACGCCGTTGGCGCGCGCGTTGGCGTCGTGTCGCCTCGACCGCGGCCGGGTCGATGTCGACCGCATCGATCGTCGCGCGCGCCGAATCAGCTCGCGCGCCGATCGCCAGGACGCCCGAGCCGCAGCCGTAGTCGAGCACGCGCGGCCAGGCGACGCCAGCGGCGCTGCCGTGCGCGGCGATCCAGCGCAGGCACATGCCGCGTCGTCGGATGCGTGCCGGTGCCGAAGGCGCAGGCCGGGGTCGAGGCGGATCACCTGCGCGCGTTGCGGCCGGCAGCGTCGTGACCAGCTCGGCACGATCCAGAAGCCGGGCGTGATTCCGACCGGCGCGAACTGCGACTGCGTCAGGCGCACCCAGTCCTGATCGGCGACTTCGGCGATCGGCTGACGATGCGAACGCCGTCGCCGCCCGAGTCGCTGCGCCAGCAGCAGCGGCCGCTGCCGGTCGCCGCGGCTTCGTCGGCGAACAGCGCGCTGCACGCGAGCGCGGCTGCCAGCCGCCGTCGGCGGCGACGCCGGGCTCGTCGAACACCGGCTGCTCGGCGGCGCTGCCGGCGTCGGCGTCCTCGACCGAGACCGACAGCGCGTCGAGCTCGATCGGCGAGCGCGTCGCGAGACGCGTCTCGACCGCGCCGGCGGGCACGAGCAGCGTCAGGGCGTGCATCGCGCGGCGCCCGTCAGCGCTTGTGCTTGATCGAGCCAGCCTTCGAGGTAGTGGATGCTGGTGCCGCCTTCGATGAACTTGGCGTCGACCATCAGCTCGCGGTGCAGCGGGATGTTGGTCTGGATGCCTTCGACCACGGTCTCCGACAGCGCCGTGCGCATGCGCGCCAGCGCCTGCTCGCGCGTGTCGCCGTGGACGATGATCTTGCCGATCATCGAGTCGTAGTTCGGCGGCACGAAGTAGTTGGTGTAGGCGTGCGAGTCGACGCGCACGCCCGGGCCGCCCGGCGGATGCCACATCGTGATGCGGCCCGGCGAGGGCGTGAACTTGTACGGATCCTCGGCGTTGATGCGGCACTCGATCGCGTGGCCGCGCATCTGCGATCTGCGCGCTGCGCGAACGGCAGCTTCTCGCCGGCGGCGACGCGGATCTGCATCTGCACGATGTCGATGCCGGTCACCGATCTCGGTCACCGGGTGCTCGACCTGCACGCGCGTGTTCATCTCGATGAAGAAGAACTCGCCGTCCTCGTACAGGAACTCGAACGTGCCGGCGCCGCGGTAGCCGATCTTCTTGCAGGCGGCGGCGCAGCGCTCGCCGATGCGTCTCGATCACGCGGCGCGGGATGCCCGGCGCCGGCGCTTCCTCGATGATCTTCTGGTGGCGCCGCTGCATCGAGCAGTCGCGCTCGCCCAGCCAGACCGCGTTCTTGTGCTTGTCGGCGAGGACCTGGATCTCGATGTGGCGCGGGTTCTGGAGGAACTTCTCCATGTAGACGGCCGGATTGCCGAAGGCCGCGCCGGCCTCGGCGCTGCGTCATCTGCACCGCGTGGACCAGCGCCGCCTCGGTGTGGACGACGCGCATGCCGCGCCCGCCGCCGCCGCCCGCGGCCTTGATGATCACCGGGTAGCCGATCGCGCGCGCGCGCCTTGATCGATCTCTTTCGGGTCGTCGGGCAGCGCGCCTTCGGAGCCCGGCACGCACGGCACGCCCGACTTGATCATCGCCTGCTTGGCCGACGACCTTGTCGCCCATGATGCGGATCGCTTCCGGCGTCGGGCCGATGAACGTGAAGCCGCTGCGCTCGACGCGCTCGGCGAAGTCGGCGTTCTCGGACAGGAAGCCGTAGCCGGGATGGATCGCCTCGGCGTCGGTGACCTCGGCGGTCGAGATGATCGCCGGCATGTTGAGGTAGCTCTGCGCCGACGGCGCCGGGCCGATGCAGCACCGCCTCGTCGGCGAGCTTGACGTACTTGGCGTCGCGGTCGGCCTCGGAATAGACCACCACCGACTTGACGCCCAGCTCGCGGCAGGCGCGCTGGATCCGCAGGGCGATCTCGCCGCGGTTGGCGATCAGGATCTTCTTGAACATCGACGCGGCGGCGGCCGAGTGCGTCGGCAGGCGCGCTCATTCGATGATGAACAGCGGCTGCCCGAACTCGACCGCCTGGCCGTTCTCGCACAGGATCTCGCGTGATCGTGCCGGACTTGTCGGCCTCGATCTCGTTCATGATCTTCATCGCCTCGATGATGCAGATCGGCTCGCCGACCTTGACCACGCTGCCGACCTCGACGAAGGCCTCGGCGCCCGGGCTGGCGGAGCGGTAGAAGGTGCCGACCATCGGTGACTTGACGACGTTGCCGGTGATCGGCGGCGGCGCAGGCACGGCGGCCTCGGCCGGCGCCGGCGCTGCAGCGGCGCGGCGCCAGCGCGGCGGCGGCAGTCGGTGCGCAGTGATGCGCCGGCGGTGCGCACGCCGCGCCGGGTCGCCTTGACGATCCGGACCTTGCCGTCGGCCTCGGCGATCTCGAGTTCGGAGATGTTCGACTCCGACACGAGGTCGATCAGGGTCTTCAGCTTGCGAAGGTCCATGAGGTCTCCAAGTCGTCGTGTGCGCGCCGCGGGGCGCATGGTGCGTGCACGGGCGATCGGGCGACACTGCGACCCGGGAAGGACCGAGCGCGATTCGTAGAGCGCGTGATCTGCACGCGATTTGCCGACGAGTTCGTTAGCGGATCTGCCGACGAACGCCGGCATCAGCGTGTCGACCACCGACCCAGCGATTTAGCAAGTCAATGGCTCACTGCGCCGAGATGCTCCTGGCACGTGCGCCGGTGCGAGTCGAACAACGGCGGTGAACGGCAGCGCGCCGTGCTGGTTGCCGAGCGGCGCGCGACAGCGCGAGTCCGTCGCCGGCCGGCCAGCGCCGATCGGCAAGCCGATCGGCCGCTCGGCGAGGAACTCGCGCACCGGATCGGCTGATCGACGCGCGAGCGCCGAGCACGTGCCAGCCGCTGGCCGCGTGCTGCGCTGGCGGAAGCGGTCGAGCAACGGCATTTCGGTGACGCACGGCGCGCACCAGGTCGCCCAGAAGTTGAGCAGCGAGCGGCCGGCCGCGCCAGCTCGGCCATCGCCAGCGGCGCGCCGTCGGGCTGCTCGAAGCGTCAGCGTCCACAGGTCGATCGCTGCGGTGCGCCGCCGGCGCGGTCGTCTCTTGCCCGCCACAGCGCGGCGCCGTGCGCCGGCGGCGACGGCCAGCGCGGCCGCGCCGAGGACGAGCAGCGCGGCGCTTCACGACGCGACCACGCGCGCGCAAGCGCCGCCAGGTCGCCGCGGTGCGCTGCGGCCGCGTGCGTCGCGCTGCAGCGCGCCGCGCAGGTCGTCGTAGTCGAGCACGCGTCAGCGCGCACGGTGACGCGGCTCGCCCAGCTCGCGGCTCGGCGGCTGGCAGCGCTCAGCACGTCGACCGGACGCGGCCGCGCGGCCCCGCGAGTGCTGCCGACGTCGTAGTCGACGCCGCATGTCGATCAGCGCCAGCTCGGCCGACTTCGAGTCGTCGCAGAACAGATCGATGCAGATGCTGCTGCAGCCGCGTCGCCGGTGCCGCGCCAGACGGCGCCGGTCAGGTGAGGCCGGAAGGCGCGCAAGCCGCTCCATCCAGACCGCGCGCGATGCGCGCAGCGCGGCCAGCTCGGCCGGCTGGGTGTCGGCGTAGAACAGGTCGAGGTAGGTCGCGCACCTCGTCTTCGACCTGCGTCGTTGCCGGGCAGCTCGGCCGGCGCAGCGCCGCGGCGCGCCGAGGTCGCGCGCGCGCGCCGCTTGGCCGGCGCCGTACTCCATGCCTTCCTCGACGACCAGCCGGGCCGCGGCGGCGGCGATCTCGGCGGTCGGCGTGCCTGCCATCGGTCATTCAGGCAGCAGGCGACGCGCGATCTGCGCCGGTCGGCCGCTCACGGCATGTCGACCGCGCCCATGCGCGCCGCGACGGTGCCGGCGCGCGCCGACGACGTAGGGCGAGCCGGGCCGCTTCTCGAAGCGCTTGGGCGCCGGCAGCATCACCGCGAGCCGCGCCGCCTGCGTCAGCGCCGAGCGCGCTGCGCGCCGACGCGGAAGTAGTGGCGCGCCGCCGCCTCGGCGCCGAACACGCCTTCGCCCCATTCGACGCTGTTCAGGTAGATCTCGAGGATGCGCTGCTTGCGACAGCAGCGCCTCGAGCATGAAGGTGATCACGAACTCCTGCGCCTTGCGCAGCAAGCTGCGCTCGCCGCCGAGGAACAGGTTCTTGGCCAGCTGCTGCGTGATGGTCGAGCCGCCGACGACCTTGGCGCGGCACGGCGGCCGGCGTCGCGCGGCGCCGCTGCCGGCGCGCCGCGCCTGCGCGCGTCGCGCCGCTCGATCTGCGGCTTGATCGTCGCGACCGCGCCTCGGCCTTCTGGTTGCGCTCCCAGGCCTTCTCGAGCGCGTCCCACTCGACGCCGCTGTGCTCGGCGAAGCCGGCGTCCTCGACGGCGATCACCGCGCGCTTCAGGTGCGCCGAGATGCGCTCGTAGTCGACCCACTGCTGGCTCCAGGCAGCGTGCTGCGTCTCGACCAGCAGCCGCCACGCCTCGGAGCGCTGGAACGTGGTCGACTGCGGGTCGACGACGCGCCATCAGCGACGATCCGGCGCGACGAAGTACAGCTGCAGCGCGACAGCAGCGACACCAGCAGCAGCGCGACCAGGCGCCGAGCGAGCGGCCGCTCACGGCGTCATCGCCCGGCCGCCAGGCGCGCGCGCAGCGCGGCCAGCACCGGCGCGGTCGTCGGGCGCACGCCGCGCCAGAGCGAGGAAGGCCTCGGCCGCCTGCTCGACCAGCATGCCCAGGCCGTCGCGGCCGCGCGCGCCGTGCGCGCGCGCCCAGTCGAGGAAGCGGCGCGCGGCGGCGCGCCGTACATCATGTCGAGCGCGAGCGCGCCGGGCGCAGCACGCTGGCGCGCGCACCGGCACGCCGCGCCGCTGGCAGCTGCTCGCGCTGGCGTTGACGACGACGTCGAAGCGCCGTGCCGCACGTCGTCGAGCGCGCTGCGCAGCGACGCAGCCGCGCCGATCGGCGAGCGCGGCGCGATGGCGCTGCGACCAGCGCGCGCGCGCCTCGCCGGCGTGCGGTTGGCCACCACGACTCGCGCCGGCGCGGCCTGCGAGCAGCGGCCCGAGCACGCCGGCGGCGCGCGCCGCCGGCGCCGATCAGCAGCACGCGCGCCCGCGCAGCGCGACGCCGGCGTTGCGCTCGATGTCGCGCACCAGGCCGGCGCCGTCGGTGTTGTCGCCGAACCAGCCGTCGGCGTCGAAGCGCAGGCACGTTGCAGCCGCCTGCGCCAGCGCGCGCGCGCGCGCGTGCGCGCGCGGCGCAGCGCGAACGGCCTCGAACTTGAACGGCACGGTGACGTTGCAGCCGCGCGCGCCGCTCGGCGGCGAAGCGCGCGCATCGCGGCGGCGAAGCCGTCGAGCGGGCACAGCAGGCGGTCGTAGCTCGACGGCCTCGCCGGTCTGCCGCGCGAACTCGGCATGGATGAACGGCGACTGGCTGTGCGCCGACCGGGTTGCCGACGCACGGCAGTAGCGGTCCATGCGGTCGGACCGGCTCAGTGCTCGTGCTGGCGCTCAGCGTCGTCTCGAGCCGTCTCGTCGCGCGTGAAGCGGAAGCGCGAGGTGATCACGAGCTGGTCGGCCTGCTTGCGCATCGCCGCGTTGAAGCGGCCGAACGGCGCGGCGGCGCGCGACGATCGCGACCGCGCGGCTGGTCGAGCACCGTCGAGCCCGAGCCGCGCACGACCTCGGTCTCGACGCACCCGGCCGTCGGCGTCGACGGTGACGTTCATCGTCAGCTCGCCGTACAGCTTCTTGCCGCTGGTTCTCGGGGAAGTTGCGCGTGCCGCGGTCCTCGATCTTGCGGCGCAGCTGGTCGTAGTAGAGCGCGTAGACCTCCTCGCGCGTCGCCGGGCTGATGTAGCGCTTCTTCGGCCGCGCGTTTTCCTCGTTGATGCGCTTCTCGATCTCGGCCAGCAGCTGCGACCAGCTGGCGCCGCCGCTCCTCCTGCGCGCGCTCGCTCGGGCGTGCCCTGCGTCGCGCAGCGGATCGGTCGGCGGCAGCAGCGGCCAGCTCGCGCCGGATCTGCGGCCAGCAGCTGCTGCTGCGTCTCCTGCAGCTGCTCGATCTGGCTTGCGCGCGTCCTCGCTGGCGTCGCCGACCTCGATCAGCGCCGACGGCGGCAGCGGCGAGGTGGCGCGGCCGGCTCGGCCTCGCCGCCGCCGGCCAGGCTGGCCTGCGCGATCGCCTGCGCCTTGCTCGGGCGCTTCGCCCGAGCGCGCGTTGACGAGGATCACCTCGAGCGGCGTGTCCTGGAAGACGCGGTTGAAGCCTCCGGGTCGACGAAGCGCACGCGCCAGCAGCGCGGCGTGCACGGCGACCGAGACGCCGAGCGCGATCTGCAGCGTCGCAGACGCGGACCAGCATGCGCGGTTCAGCCGCGGCGTGCGGTCGGCGGCGGCGCCGGCTGCTCGGCGCCGTCGCCTCGTCGACGTCGATCGCGAGCGTCAGCGGGCCGGCGGTCGGCGGCTCGTCGTCGTCGGCTCGTCGTCGGCACGGCGCGCGTCGGCGGCGCGTCGCGTCGTCGAGGCGCGCGACGACGCTGGCGTGCAGGTCGAGCGTCAGCAGGTCGATGCCGCGCCGACGCGCACGCGCACGCGCGCGCCGCGCGGCAGGCCGCTCGGCGCCGAGCGCGCGGAACACCAGCGGCAGCGTCGTCGGCGCGCACCAGGCCGTCCTTCATCACCGTCGGCGTCGAGCTCGCTGATGCCGTTCTGCTGCAGGTAGCTGCAGCGTCCAGTAGCGCTCGATGCCGCGCCTGGAAGCCGTTGTAGGCGGCGTAGGCGGCGTCGAAGCCGGAGATGATCGAGAACAGCGTCGGCGTCCTTCGGCTTGAACGGCGCGGCCAGCGCGGCGGTGCGGCCGTGGCGCGCGCAGGCGATGATCTGCCACTGGTTCACGAGGTCGACGTAGCGGCGCAGCGGCGAGGTCGCCCAGGCGTACTGCGCCACGCCCATGCCGGCGTGCGGCGCCGGCTCGCGTGCCCATGCGCACCTTGACGCCGGGCGCCAGGCTGGCCTGGCTGCGGTAGATGCCCGGGCACGCCGCAGTCGGCGAGCCAGCCGCCCCAGGTGCTGTTGGCCAGGATCATCGCCTCGGCGACGATCAGGTCGAGCGGCGCGCCGCGCCGGCGCGTCGCGATCTGCACGCGCTCGTCGCCGCGCGGCTCGCCGCCGTCGTCGCCGTCGAGGCGGAAGTTGTAGTCGGGCCGGTTGAAGTTCTCGGGCTTGCCGCGCACCGACCTCGCGCTGCGCCTTCAGGTGCGCGCGCCAGGCGGAGCAGCGAAGGCCAGCTCGGCGGCGAACGGCAGCTCGGCCGGCGCGCTCGCCGGCGAGCGTCGCCTCGGTGATCACGCGCGTCGAGCTGGTCGTGGCGCAGGTTGGCGGCGATCGGCACGCGCTCGAGCCGCGTCTCGCTGCCGCTGCACGCGCGAGCGTCGCCTCGTCGAAGCGTCACGTAGAGCGAGACCGCCGGGCAGTCGCGGCCTTCGGTCAGCGTGTAGGCCTCGCACCACCTCGTCGGGCAGCATCGTCAGCTTGTGGCCCGGCATGTAGACCGTCGACAGGCGCTCGCGCGCGCACCTTGTCGATCGCGCGACTCGGGCGCGAGCGCCAGCGCCGGCGCGGCGATGTGGACGCCGAACACGACGGTGCCGCTGCCGAGGCCCTGCACCGACAGCGCGTCGTCGATCTCGGTCGTCGCCGAGTCGTCGATCGAGAACGCCTGCGCCGGCGCCAGCGGCAGCGTCTCCTTGATCGGCCGGCGCCGGCAGCGCCGGGAAGCCGGTGCCCTTCGGGAAGTTCTCGAACAGGAAGCGCCGCCAGTGGAACTGGTAGGGCGAGTCGATCGCGCCGGCGCGCCTTCAGCAGATCGAGCGGCGCGCGCTGCGTGCGCGCGCGGCCTCGACCACGGCCTTGTACTCGGGCGCGTTCTTGTCGGGCTTGAACAGGATCCGGTAGAGCTGCTCGCGCACCGGCGGCGGGCAGCCGCCGTCGACCAGCTCGGCCGGCCCAGGCGTCGATCTGCGCCGCGACCTGCTTCTTGCGCTCGATGCCGAGCAGCGCCGCCTTGACGATCTCCTCGGGCGCCTTCTTGAAGTTGCCCCTGCCGAGGCGGCGGAAGTAGTGCGGCGCCTCGAACAGGCGGAACAGCGCCGCGGCCTGCTGCGTCGGCGCCGGCGCTGGCGCTCGAAGTAGTCGCGCGCCAGGTCGGCGAAGCCGAACTCGCCGTCGGGCGCGAATTCCCAGGCGAGGTCGAGGTCGATCTCGCTGCGCGAGCGCCTGCGCCGCGGCGATCAGCTCCGCCGGCTGCGGGCTTGCTCGAAGCGCAGCAGCACGTTGGCGGCCTTGACCTTGGCGCGCTTGCCTGAGGCGAGCTCGATCTGCGTCGAGCGTGTCGGTCTCGCTCATCACCCGGCCGGCGTGGAACTTTCCGGCGTCGTTCGATAGAGGGCGTTCACTGGGGCGCCGATTGTCGCCGAGGAGCGCGTGCTCCGCTGTCGCTGCGCGAGGCCGTCGCGCCGGCGCCGAACCGCTCGACTCAGTAGATCCGTGCCCTTGCGATAGTGCGGCGTGGCTGCGCCGCTTCTGACGGCGTGCGCCGGCCGAGCGGCGGCGAGCGATGCGCCGGCGTGGGCATGGCAGATCGCCAGGCCGAGCGCGTCGGCGGCGTCCTTGCCCGGCAGGCCGGGCAGCGCGAGCAGGCGCATCACCATCTCCTGCACCTGCTCCTTGCTGCGCCTGGCCGTGGCCGACGATCGCCTTCTTCATCTGCAGCGCGGTGTACTCGGCGACCGTCGAGGCTCGCTCGGCGACCAGCGCCGTCAGCGCGGCGCCGCGCGCCTGGCCGAGCAGCAGCGTGCGACTGCGGATTGACGTTGACGAACACGATCTCGACCGAGGCGCAGGTCGGCTGCGTAGCGCGCGTCGACTTCGCGCACGCCGTCGAAGATGATCTTCAGGCGCGCCGGCAGGTCGCCGAGCGCCGCCGCGTCGGTGCTGGATCGTGCCGCTGGCGACGTAGCGCAGGCGCGGCGCCGTCGCACATCGACGACGCCGAAGCCGGTGGTCCGCAGGCCGGGGTCGATGCCGAGGATGCGGCATGGACTGCGCCACTAGGACCCTGAAGATACCAGCGCACCGAGTGGAAGAACACCGGCGCCGCGAAGCAGAGCGGCGCGACGCGGTCGAGCAGGCCGCACCGCGCCGGTGACCGACGGCCGCGCCGCCCCAGCTGCGCACGCCGGCGTCGCGCTTCAGCGCCTTCATCACGAACTCGCCGAGCGTGCCGGCCGACGCCGGCGATCAAGCGCCATCGCCGAGCGCCGTGAGCCGGCTCGAACGGCGTGATCCAGTAGAGCAGGCGCGCCGACCAGCGCCGCGCGCGCCAGCGCCGACGCCGACCAGGCGCGCCAGCGAGAACGAGCGGCTGATCGCGCGCGCCACCGGGCGGCGCCGCAGCCTGCGGCTCGCCAGCTCCTGGACCAGCTGCGCGGCGGCGACGCACGATCACCAGGATAGAAGCACCAGGAAGGCGCCGCGCTCCTGCGTAGTCGCGGCAGGTCGAGCAGCAGCAGCGCCGGCGCATGGCTCATGCCGTAGACGCAGACCATGATGCCCCACTGGATCTTGGCGGTGCGCTCGAGGAAGCGCTGCGGGTCGTTGGCCGAGCGCGCTGACCACCGGGATGGCGAGGAACACGTAGACCGGGATGAACACCGTGAACAGCGTCGAAGATGGCGCGTGCCGACCAGCACGTACTGCAGCGGCAGCACGACGAAGAAGGCCAGCAGCAGGCTGCGGTGGTCGCCGCGCCGCGTGTGGCGTCAGGCGTGACGAACTCGCGCAGCGCGAGGAACGACACGACGCCGAACAGCAGCGTCGAGACGAACGCGCCCGGCGACCCAGGCGACCCAGAACACGCAGCGCGCCGACCCAGACCGCGCGCAGCATCGCGCCGGAAGCGGTCGCTGCACGGCGCTGCTGCGCGGCGTCGCTGCGCTCGCGCAGCGACCGGCTGAAGCGCGATCAGCGTGACCAGCGTCGAGCAGGCCGAACAGCGATGACGAACAGCAGGCCGACCTGCTGCGTCGGCGCTCGAGCGCGCGCAGGATGCTCCATCAGGCCGACGCTCGCGCAGCGCGCATCACGGCGCTCGCGGGCGCGGTCGAGGAAGGCGCGGCGTGTCCTCGTCCGGCTGCAGCTGCGATCGGCGCGCCGAAGGTCACGGTGCACAGGATCGGCACCGGCACGACCTCGCCCTTGGGCATGACGCGCTGCACGTTGTCGATCCAGGCCGGGATCAGCTGCGACCTCGGGGAACGCCTGCGCCAGCGTGTAGAGGCCCGACTTGAACGGCTGCCGGCTCGCCGGTGTGGCCGCGCGTGCCCTCGGGAAAGATGACCAGCGAGTCGCCGTGGCGCAGCGCCTCGATCAGCGGCTCGAGCGGGTCCTCGTCGTCCGTGCGCTGCGCGGCTGACGTAGACCGCGTTGAAGATCTCGCGCGTGATCCAGTGCTTGAGCGGCGTCGCGGTCCAGTAGTCGCGCGCCGCGATCGGCCGCGTCATGCGCGCGCAGGTCGCTGCGGCAGCGCCGCCCAGATCAGCACCCAGTCGAAGTGGCTCTGGTGGTTGGCGAAGTAGATGCGCTGCTCGGCCTTCGGCGGCGCAGCCGTACCAGTGGCCCTGGGCGCCGGTGATGAGGCGGGCGACGAACGCGAGCAGCAGTCCGGCGCAGCCCGGGCAGCTTCATCGCTGCGAGTTCGGCGCGTGCGGAAGTGGCGCACGCCGGTGAAGACCATCGCGACGCCGCGCTCGTCGGCGGCGGCGATCACCTCGTCGTCGCGCATCGAGCCGCCCGGCTGGATCACGCGCGTCGCGCCGGCGTCGACCACCACGTCGAGGCCGTCGCGGAACGGGAAGAAGGCGTCGCTCGCGACCGCCGAGCCGGCGAGCGACAGCCCGGCGTGCTCGGCCTTGATGCTGGCGATGCGCGCCGAGTCGAGCGCGGCTCATCTGGCCGGCGCCGACGCCGAGCGTCATGCCGCCGGCGCAGAACACGATCGCGTTGCTCTTCACGTACTTCGCGACCTTCCAGGCGAACAGCAGGTCCTGCAGCTGCTGCGGCGTCGGCTGCTTCTGCGTCACCACCTTCAGCTCGGCGAGCGTCAGCTCGCGGTTGTCGGCGGTCTGCATCAGCAGGCCCGAGCCGACGCGCTTGACGTCGATGCGCGTTGCGGCCCTGGTCCCAGCCGGTCGTGCCGCCGGCGGCAGCGCGATCTGCAGCACGCGCACGTTCGCCTTGGCGGCGAACACCTGCAGCGCCTCGGGCGTGAACGCCGGCGCGATCAGCACCTCGACGAACTGCTTGCACGACCGCCTCGGCGCGGCGCGCGTCGACCGCGGCGGTTGAAGGCGATGATGCCGCCGAAGGCCGAGGTCGGATCGGTCTTGAAGGCCTTGGCGTAGGCCTCGGCGCGCGATCGCGCCGATGCGCCACGCCGCAGGGGTTGGCGTGCTTGACGATCACGCAGGCCGGCGCTCGTCGAAGCTCTTCACGCATTCCCAGGCCGCATCGGCGTCGGCGATGTTGTTGTACGAGAGCTCCTTGCCCTGCAGCTGCTTGGCCGTCACCAGCGAGCCGGGCGCCGGGTGCAGGTCGCGGTAGAACGCGGCGCTGCTGGTGCGGGTTCTCGCCGTAGCGCAGGTCCTGCAGCTTGACGAAGCGGCCGTTGGCCTGCGCCGGGAACGACGCGCTGCGCGCGCCGTCGCTCGGCCTGCAGCGACGACAGGTAGTCGCTGATCGCGCGCGTCGTAGTTGGCGATGCGGTTGAACGCCGCCACCGACAGCGCGAACCTGCGTCGTGTCGCCGAGCCTGCCGTCGGCCTTCAGCTCGGCGAGCACGCCGGCGTACTGCGACGCGTCGGTCAGCACCGCCGACGTCCTTCCAGTTCTTCGCCGCCGAGCGCACCATCGCCGGGCCGCCGATGTCGATGTTCTCGATCGCGTCTTCGAGCGTGCAGCCGGGCTTGGCGACGGTGGCCTCGAACGGGATAGAGATTGACGACCAGCAGGTCGATCGGTGGCGATGCCGTGCTGCTGCGAGCGCCGCCATGTGCTCGGGCAGGTCGCGCCGCGCCAGCAGGCCGCCGTGGATCTTCGGGATGCAGCGTCTTGACGCGGCCGTCGAGCATTTTCTGGGAAAGCCGGGCGTGGTCGGCCACCTAGCAACACGTAACTGAACGAAGTACAA
>ERZ1370068.10051-contig-8781_pt1 | contig 34807 bp, 66 predicted proteins | sample MGYA00561227_ERZ1370068 | MGnify/ENA primary metagenome ERZ1370068 (study PRJEB38410, sample SAMEA6850437) | metagenome | study: Metagenomic assessment of the ecological functions of the soil: analysis of the soil microbiota associated with the...
TTACGTATTGCTGATCGTGTTCTCTACTCAACGAGTCCGCTGGGAACAGACCACATCGAACGGAAGAGGAATACCAAGCCGCGAACAGGCGGGCCCCCGGCAGTGGACCAGGCCTGTCCGTCCACCCGTGACGAGGCGTAGGAGGTGCGGCCAGATGCGTGAGGCCGCAGGCCCGGAAACCGGAGGTGTATCTCGCTGGAATACATTGAGGGTTTTCTCGGGCCGGAGCACTGACGCAGATGGTCGCGGATCGTTCGCCAGGTAGCAGAAAGCCAATGTCAACAGGCCTGAAGATGATGTTCGAGACGGATCGTTTGGTAGGAGGCTGGGCGAAAAGACATGGGGAAAGTATATCATGGGAGTCGTCTCACCCATCATCGAGATTGATCGAGTGGTGAGGGCAATCGCATGCGAATGAAGAAGAGGTCTCATTGCACCATGACCATGCCTTTTTGACAGCAATCGTTGCCGGGCATCGGCGGACAGATGCGGACTCTTCCGGAAGACTTCCAGGTCGAGGAACGTCCGCTCTATCTTCCTTGTGGAGAGGGTGAGCATCTCTACGTCAAGATCAGAAAACGCCTGCTCTCGACTCCGGATCTCGTCCTGCGGACTGTCTTCGGTCTTGGGGTGAAAGCGCAAGCGATCGGAGTGGCGGGCCTCAAAGACGCCAGGGCCGTGACCACACAGATGGTCTCGCTTCTCAGGCGTCACGCCTGAACGGCTGGATCGACTGAAATTGGACGAGCAGCTATTGTCCGTGGAGGTGCTGGGTCGGCATCGCAATCGCTTGCGTCCTGGGCATCATGCAGGCAATCACTTTCGGTCTGGTGATTCGGGATGTCGCCACGCACGCCCGCGAGACGGTGCCTCTGGTCACGGACGTGCTGGTGCGACGAGGCGTGCCGAACTATTTCGGCCCGCAACGGCAAGGGGCGAAGCGGACAGAATTACCAGACCGGAGCCGAACTACTGGTGGACCCTGCTCGCCGAAACAGGCTGAGCCGGTCCAAGCGCATGTGGTACCTCAACGCCTATCAATCGCACTTCTTTAATGACATGTTGGCCCGACGCCTGGATCGACTCGATCGTGTTCTGGTTGGAGACTGGGCCATGAAAATGGAGAACGGCGCCTGTTTTCTGGTCGAGGATGCCGCGAAAGGAACAGCCACGGGCCGACCGGTTCGAGATCAGTCCCACCGGCATCTTGTTCGGGTCGCGCGCCTCGTGGGCCGGCGGAGAACCGGGCGAGATCGAACGGGCCGTGGTCGCTGAGAGCGGGGCCACGCCGGAAGAGTCTCACCGAAGCCGCGAAGGCCTGCGGGTTTCGCGGTGAACGGCGCTCGCTCCGAATCCCCTTGCCGATTTGGAGTGGGCTTTGGAGGGCACAGTGCTCACGCTCTCCTTTTCACTTCCACCCGGTGCTTATGCGACGAGTGTTCTTGCGCGAACTCATGAAGACCGACTCGCAGGCTGCTGAAAATGTCCGCTAAGCTTGCGTTCTCGGGTCGCAAACATCCTCAACGTACCCAGGAGGGTACGCCTCGGTGTTTGCTCGCCTGCGGCCTCGCTAGTCGGAGCATTTTGAGCAGGCTGCGAGGATTCACGGTATACACGTCAGGATCTGATCTGCGGCGGTTGTTACTGGGTGGTAGAATCTGTGCGGAGCCTATCCATAGAAGTGTGGAGTCTGATCTATGATGCATGACCAAGAAACCGTCCTGCTCCAAGGCCATATCATCGATTCGTTGATCCTGGCGAAGGTGCTGGACACGATTCTGATGATGGGCGGAACATTCGATCATTCAAGATATGCAGATCGGCAAGACCCGCGAGGAGCCGTCGCGCGCCAGAATCATCGTGCGAGCCTCATCTGCGAAACTGCTCAGCGAAATTCTCCATGCCATTCAACCCCACGGCGCGTCGGTCGAGAGTGAACGGGATTGCCGGCTGAGTGCGGCGCCGGCGGACGGCATCTTTCCCGACGAGTTCTACGCGACAACCCATTTATCCACTCAGGTGCGAGTGCGTGACCAGTGGGTGGAGGTGGAGGGGATCGAGATGGATCTGGGAATTCGCGTGGACCCCGTCGAGCCTGACTGCCCGGACTGTTCCGATGGGAGAGGTGAAGCGGGGAGATCAGATTGTGATCGGTCGTGAGGGCGTGCGGGTGATTCCGCTCCAACGGCCACGTGACCGCGATGTGTTCAGCTTCATGGAATCGCAGGTCTCGTCCGAGCGTCCCCACGGGCGTGTCATCAGCGACATCGCCAAGCGCCTCGTGCAGTTGCGAACAAGGTTCCGAGAGGGGAAAGCGGAGAGCAGGGTGCTGCTGGCGGGAGGTCCGGCGATTGTTCACGCCGGAGGGCGCGAGGCGCTGACATGGCTCATCGATGAAGAATTCATCCATGTCTTGTTCTGCGGGAATGCGCTGCCCGCCCATGATATGGAGGTCGATCTCTACGGCACGTCCCTCGGCTATGGGCATGCGGCTGGTCGCGTCGTGCCGCATGGGCATGAACACCATCTGCGAACCATTAATCGGATCAGGGCCATCGGCAGCATCGAAGCTGCGGTCAGGTCGGGAGTCATCAAGACCGGAATTATGGCGGCCTGTGTCAGGCGGGGTGTCCACGTCGTCATGGCCGGCACGATCCGCGATGACGGTCCGTTGCCCGGCGTGATCACGGATTCGCTAGAAGCCCAGGCAGCCATGCGTGCGGCAATCCCCGGTATCGGACTGGCCTTGCTCGTCGCCTCGACGCTGCACGCGGTGGCGACGGGCAATCTGTTGCCTGCCACGATCCCATCCGTCTGCGTCGATGTCAATCCAGCCGTCCCGACGAAACTCGCGGACCGAGGAAGTTTTCAGGCTGTCGGGCTGGTCATGGACGCCGCGTCGTTTCTGCGCGATCTGGCGCGCCGAGCTTGGAGCCGTCTGTGAGTGTGGTTTGTTTGGTTCGTCTGGTTTCTCTGGTTCCGCTTTCGTTCAACCAAATGAACGAGACAAACCAAAAGCAACCGAGTTATCATTCTGCCAGGGGTGGAGGCCATGAGTCGCCTATTCGTCTGCCCGCCGGATTATTTCGGTATCGAATATGAGATTAATCCATGGATGCGCCGTTCGAACGCCGTCAATTCAGATGAGGCCGTCCGCCAGTGGCATCACCTCATGCAGGTGCTCGAACAGGACGTGGGCGTGGTCCTAGAACGAATGAAGCCAGTGCCGGGACTGCCCGACCTCGTATTCACGGCGAATGCCGGTATCGTCGTTGGAGGCAAAGCGGTGCCGAGCCGTTTTCGCTATGCCGAACGGCAGAGGGAAGAGGCGTACTTTGAGGACTGGTTTCGTGGGCAGGGGTACGAAGTCGTCACGCTGGATCCAGGCAACTTCTTCGAGGGAGCCGGAGACCTGTTGAGATTTCCCGACACTTGGTTCGGTGGGTATCGACAGCGATCGGATATCCGTGTGTACTCGACGCTCAGCGACTGGTTCCACCGAGAGATCATCCCGCTCGAACTGGTCGACAAGCGATTCTATCACCTCGATACCTGCTTGTGTCCCTTGAGCGGTGGTGAACTCCTGTATTTCCCTCCCGCCTTCGATCGCTACGGGCAAGAGGTTCTTGCCGAACGGATCGCTCCTTCCAGACGGCTAGTGGCGCCTGGAAACTGAAGCTCTCAGGTTTGCCTGCAATGCCGTCTGTGTCGGGAATCACGTCGTGCTGCCCGCAGGCTGTCCTGAAACAGAAGCTCTGCTGACCTCGCGCGGCTACCTTCCTCACCCAGTCCCGCTCGATGAATTCATGAAATCGGGCGGCTCGGCGAAGTGTCTGACGCTCGCCCTCGACTGATCCAGTACGGCTGCTGAAAATAGCCCGCTCACGTCGTTCTCCGGCTCGTGAAAATCCTCAACGGGGACCCGGCCGCCTCACCACTCGGCGGCGCGCACAGACGTGGTGCTCCTTATTCGTCGCACCGTGCGCCCCAGAGGGTATGCCTCCGGTGTTCACTCGCCTGCGGCCTAGTCAGCGGAGCATTTTGAGCAGCCTCTTGGTCCGCGCATGCACAATCAAGACACTGAGGGAAACTCCGTCTGACAAATGATGCTTGTTGATTCAGAGTTTTTCGGAAGAGGAACGATCCATACAGCCCCGCGATGGCAATGGTGACGAGTTCGATCGTCAGCAGCAATCGGCTCACGATGGCATCGGGTGTCGGTGGGGTTAAGATGAAATGCAGGCCGAGGAATTCGGGAGCCTGTGACGGCGGGGTTTCCCAGGGTGGGAAGAGGATTGCGAGGGACAACGTAGCTACCATGCCGTACAGGATTTCGATGTTGAGCTGATCCTGGCCCAGGTGGTTGCGAGCGTGGTGGCGGTGGCGGGGGACTTCAACGGGGTCTGCATGAAGCCGTTGACCGCACTGCGCACAGTAGCGGCTAATCTCCGGGAGTTCCCGTCGGCATGATGGACAAATTTTCATAAGCGGTTCTGTACGCAGGAGCTCGCCCGACATTGCCCCTTCTACTGTGGCGAACGATCTGCGACCATCTACATCGTTCTCGGCCCGAAAATCCTCAATGTATTCCAGCGAATACACCTCCGGTTTTTCCGGGCCTGCGGCCTCGTATCTGGCCGCACCTCCTTCGCCTCGCCACGAAGGCAATGTCGGACAGGCTCCTAAGCTACACGGAACCGCGCTGGTTTGCTAGATGTAAAGCGGGAGCTGGTGGTTTGTCGATCAAGAAGTGATAGCTGACGCCGAGGCTCAATCGTGAATGCACTGTAAGTCGCTCGAAATCCGAATGGGTCAGCGTTCGGATCGCTATCGTTTGAGGAATAGCTCATGCGGGCGTAGTTGTATTTGCCTTCCCCGAACAGGGTCCATTGACGCGTGAGGTAGTATCGTAGACCTCCTTCAGCGTTGAAGCCGATTGAGGTGGCCGATTGTCCTGGAGGTGCGTCGGGGCCCTTCAGGCTTGCAAAGTACAAAGAGGGGCCGATTCCGATGTAGGGCTGGAGCCGGTAGCCTGGATAGCGAAATATTACATCCGATGTCCCATATGATCATCCGTTGGTGAACGCCCGACAAACTTGGCGAAGTTGCCGACCCACCGGGGCCCGAAAACGTAAGCGATCCTTCTTTGATGTGCGGGGTGGAGTAGGACCCACCGGTTTCGACGCCCATCCAGCGGGCTCTCGTGAAGTAGTGACCGAGCTTAACGCCCACCATGGCGGACTTTTGTAAGTCCTGATCTGAGATATCGAGTCCCCCAAATCCATCTTGCGTGACCGTACCATTGCTCAGGCTCTGGGGGAAGGTGGCTCCGAATTGGCCCCGCCACGTAGGATTCTGCATACGCCTGAGGCGCGAAGAGAACAATAGGTGTCAGCAGTGCCAGCAGACTCGTCATCACCAAACGCCTTGATGACTCGTCTGGTTTTCATGGCCATCTCCCTCACTTTCACCTGTAACAATGCCCTATTGCCCTCGTTCATACTAATCGTCCAATGCGTCAGGACGAAGGAAAATGTGAAATCGCACGTAAAGGGAGCAAGGCATATGCCATCCCATTCTCCCGGGTCCTGTTTAGAAGTGCGATCGAGGTCTGGCTCGACTTGACAAATTTCAAAGACCGTCTCTCATTCATTGACAGGTGAAAGAACCGGTTCCTATAATCCGCGGGGCTCACAAACTCTTGTTGATGTCACCCCTTCCGTCAAAACCACTTTTCAATGATGTCATCCGTCCATCGCATAGGAGTCATTGGCGCCGGCGCTTGGGGCACTGCCCTGGCAAAACATCTGGCGGTGAAAGGCCTCGAAGTTCGGCTCTGGGCCTATGAACGTGAGGTCGTGGATGCAATTAACAGGAAACACGAGAATCCTGTTTTTCTGCCTGGCGTGGCGCTCCCCTCATCGCTCGGCGCCACCGGATCGTTGGTAGATCTCACCGAGCAGAGCGAGGGCCTGCTCTTCGTGGTGCCGTCCCACGTGGCACGTTCTGTCCTGCGCGAGCTAGTCAGATCCCTTTCTGCTCCGATCCCGTTCATCAGCGCGACGAAGGGAGTTGAGGAAGATACGCTGAATGTGATGACTCAGGTCATGACCGACGTACTTCCTCCTGCCATGCACCGGGACCTCATGGTGTTGTCGGGCCCGAGCTTCGCGACAGAAGTCAGCGCAGGGAAGCCGGCGGTACTCTGTTTAGCGGGGAGCAACGAGGAGCTGGTCAAGACATTTCAGGCCGCGTTGATGACGCCGGCCTTTCGCGTGTACGCCGACAGCGATGTGCTGGGTGTCCAGCTCGGTGGCGCGCTCAAAAACGTGATGGCGCTCGCGGCCGGCGTGGTGGATGGATTGGATCTCGGTCACTAATGCGCGGGCTGCGTTGATCACCAGAGGATTAGCCGAGATGGTGCGGTTGGGCGTCGTGATGGGCGCCGATCCACGAACGTTCTACGGGCTGTCCGGCGTCGGCGACTTGGTGCTGACTTGCACCGGAGCCTTGAGTCGGAATCACACGGTCGGTGTAAGATTGGGGAAGGGCGAGCGGCTGGAGACGATCCTCGGAAGCATGCAGGCCGTAGCAGAAGGTGTGCGGACGGCGAAGGCGGCGTTAGGATTAGCGAGACGTTATCGCGTCGACATGCCGATCGTGCAGGAGATCAACGCGGTATTGTTCGAAGATAAATCGTGCCGCAAGGCGGTGACTGATCTAATGGAGCGCGACGCAAAGCCGGAGAAAGGGCAGCCATGAATCCAGAGGCGCTTGAACGACTGCTGACCAAGGTGCAAACAGGTACCCTGTCCGTGGCAACCGCGATCGGGCAGCTCCGCACCTTGCCCTATGAAAATCTCGGGTTTGCCTCGGTCGATCACCACCGGTCGCTGCGGCAGGGATTCCCCGAGGTCATTTTCTGCGAAGGGAAGACGTCGGCCCAGATCCGCGCCATCGCGAAGGCGTTGTTGAAACATCATCGCCCGTTGTTAGCGACGCGCGCGACTCGCCAAGTGGCCGCGCTCATCAAACGGCTCGACCGTCGAGCGGTCTATCATGACGAGGCGCGGATTGTGTCGATCCGTGACCCTAAGCGGCAGTTACGGGGACATGTCTTGGTGATTACAGCCGGTACCTCGGATATTCCTGTCGCCGAAGAAGCGAGAGTGACGGCGGAGGTGATGGGAAGTCGGGTTGAGACGCTCTACGACGTAGGCGTGGCCGGCATACATCGGTTGCTGGAGCGTCAGAGCCGGCTGATGCAAGCCCGAGTGGTTGTAGTGGTGGCAGGGATGGACGGAGTCTTACCCAGCGTAGTCGGCGGGTTAGTCCCCTTGTCCCGTCGTGGCCGTACCGACGAGCCGGGGCTACGGCGCGAGTTTCGGCGGACTCGCTGCATTGTTGACGATGCTGAACTCCTGCGCAGCAGGAGTCGGTGTGATGAACATCGACAATGGGTTTGGGGCGGGCTGTCTGGCGCACCGGATTAATGTGCTGGGAGAGGCCTCGATAAGGTGAAAGGCGTGAGGGGTAAGGGTGAACTTCCTGAACTCCGAGAAATCGAGTTCTGTAATCACCCTCTACGCCTAACCCTCTCACCCTTACGTCTCGTTATTTCACTTCCACCGTTCCCCGTTTTGGCCAGGCAACCATCTGTGTTCTGGGACCCTTCTCGCCGTTCGCCAGTAACTTGGCTCGTACGTCAAAATTATAGAGCCCTGCTCCCGCCCGTATTTTCTTCTGGTCCAACCCGTCCCAGGTCAGGAGGACAGAGATGCGTGGAGGGGCGGCGCCATCGGTCGAGGCGGCGTGAGGCTCCAGGGGTGTGCGCACGGTCAGAAAACGGAGTGAATTTTTCGACGGCGACGTGATGAAGGAGGAGACTTCCAGAAGGGTTGCGCCGTCCAGCTCCTTAGGCAACTGGACTAAGGCGGAAAACTGCAATGAACCTGGACGAGATTGTATAGGGGTTGGGGGAGACGTTCAGGTCGAGAATCTTGAGTTCCGGTTCGGGGCGCGGGGCGTGATGGGGTTTCGATTTTGCCGAGGCGGACAGGCGGTATCCAGAGTAACAGTGTGGCGCAGAGTAACAGCCAGGCGACCCGCCCACCCCACAATCCGAATAACTCTGAGCAGGGCGTGATCAAGGACCGGCAGATCGTCATAGAGAATACGCGCGTCTCCAGTCTGTTTCGACAAAGCGCCCAGTCGGCGGGCGAGTCCAGTGGGGATAACACAGCGTCGGTAGGCTGTCAATGTTCCGAGCCGGTAAGGCGGCGCGACTCAAGAAGCGAATACTTCAGGCCAGTCCCGCTTTTCTCGCTAGTCTCGCGAGTCTCGCCTCGACAAGTCGAGCCGATTGCCGTTCGCAGGTGGCTTGGGTAAGATGGGCGCGGTTTGAATGGAACAGAGAAAGGACGCACGTGGGCGCGCATCTCCATTTCGATTGTTATTCCGGCATCAGCGGCGACATGATCCTTGGCGCGCTCGTGGATGTGGAGTTCCGTTTCCCGACTTGGTGAGTGGGTTGAAACGACTCCGGCTTTCAGGGTTCACGCTACGAAAGCGGCGGGTGCATCGAGGGGCGATCCATGCCGTGAAAGTGGACGTCGTGATCACGTCAGGATTACGCAAGCCGCTCTCACTTCATCGGATCCACGCCATCCTCTCCGCGAGTGGACTCCCCGACAAGATTAAGCAACAAAGTCGATTGGTGTTCGATCGATTGGCCGAAGCGGAAGGGCATGCTCATCGCGTGACCAAAGACCAGGTCCATTTCCATGAAGTGGGGGTCCTGGATTCGTTTGTCGATATCGTCGGCGGGCTGATTGGCTGCGATCTGTTGGGCGTGACGCGTGTGACGGCCTCTCCCGTCAATGTTGGAACGGGGACGCTGCAATCGGCTCACGGGATCCTGCCGGCGCCTGGTCCGGCGGTGGCCATTCTGGCGAAAGGGATTCCGATATATAGTGCGGGCCCTCCCCGTGAACTCACCACGCCGACCGGCATGGCGCTGCTGCGCACGCTGACATCGGAGTTTGGTCCTATGCCGGTGATAACGCCGACGGCCATTGGTTATGGCGCGGGCGATGCCGATCCCGCCGGCTGGCCGAATGCCTTGCGCGTCTTTCTCGCGCGACCATCATCCGAGAAGCGCGCGGACAGGATACCGTGCTGCAGCTTGAAACCAACCTCGACGATCTGAATCCTCAGACGTATGAATATGTCATGGAACAATTGTTCGCGCGTGGGGCGCTCGATGTGACGCTGGCACCGGTCATCATGAAACGTGGACGACCCGGCATCGTCCTGACCTGTCTTGCGGCCCCCGCGCAACTGGATCGGATGCTCGACGTCTTGTTTAAGGAAACGACGACATTGGGAGTCCGGATTCGTGAAGTGACGCGACGGGTTCTCCCTCGGCGGTTTGTCTCGGTGAAAGTGCCTGGGGGAGTCGTTCGGATGAAGATCGCCGATGTGAACGAGACGACGGCCAAAGCGGCTCCGGAGTATCTCGATTGCAAACAGATAGCCGAACGGACGGGCCGTCCCGTGAAGGAAGTGCTCGCAGACGCGGTCCTTGCCTATGCCAAACAACGGGTAGCTAGGCCGACGGGCCGGGGATGACGGTCCTACTCTATACACTTCTGTTCCTCGTATCCGTCGCAGTGACGTTGGGCGCCTGCACGTTATTCACAAACGCCATCGAGTGGTTGGGCAAACGGTTCAATCTGTCCGAGGGCGCGGTCGGCGGTGTGCTGGCGGCCATCGGTACCACACTTCCTGAAACGTCGATCCCTTTCATCGCCATTTTCTTTGGGGCCAGCCGTGCCGAAGCGGAGGTAGGGTTGGGCGCAATCCTCGGTGCTCCCTTCATGCTGAGCACCCTGGTGATCCCCATCTTGGCCATCTTGCTGGTGGTCTATGCCGGACTTGGGAAGCGAACCGCCACTTTCCGATTGAACTATCAAGACGTGAAGGGCGATCTCTCCTTCTTCGTGGTGGCCTACAGTGTCGCGCTGGCCTGTGCGTTTGTCCCATCTCGACCGATGCACGTCATCGTCGCCGTCGGGTTGACGTGCCTCTATCTCTATTACGTCAAGCTGAAGTTCAGTGAGTCTGAGTGAGGAGGGGGCGCGGGTGGGGTTGAGCCGCTGCTGTTTGCCAGAAAGGAGGCAGTTCCGTCATTTGGACTTATCGGTTTTCAAGGAGTGATTGGCTTAGCGGGGCTTGCGCTCGGAGCACATCTCTTCATACTCGCCGCAGAAACGATTGCTAGCGCCTTGTCGATTTCACCATTAATCCTGGCCCTCCTCGTCGCGCCCCTGGCGACCGAGTTGCCCGAGATGTCGAACAGTTTTCTCTGGCTCTACCGAAGAAAGATCGATTGGCGATCGGGAATGTCACCGGCGCGATGGTCTTTCAGGGTACAATCCCGGTCTCGATCGGGCTCCTAGGCACGGATTGGATGCTGGCGCCGACGGCATTGATCACCATGGTACTCGCTGTGGCCGCGGCCACCTTCTTACTGGCACAGGCCATGTGGGGCGCTCTCTGGCGGCCCTGGTTGCTGAGCGGGAGCGCCATCCTTTATATAGGGTATGTGGTGTATTTGTACTGGGTCTAAGGAAGTGCTGAGGTGCTGAGAAAAACATGACGAGGATGAAAGACAAACCGCTTCTTGGAATCACCATGGGAGATCCGGCCGGGATCGGTCCGGAGGTGATTGCGAAGGCATTGGCTTCGGCAAAAGTGCAACGACTCTGCCGTCCGCTGGTCATCGGCTCGCTCCCGGTTATGCAGCAGACGGTCAAGAGCCTAAAACTCAAGATGAACGTGATTCGTGTGGAAGGTCACGAAGCGATACCTCCGCGGTTCAACCATCTCGCCGTGCTGGACCCACTCGATCATCCCCTGGGGCGCTTCCCGCGTGGAGTTGCGGCGCGTGAAACGGGAGCGGCGTCTGTGCTGTTCATCAAGAAAGCCGTGGAGCTTGCACAGCTCAGTTGTATTGACGGCATCGTCACCGCGCCGATCAACAAAGAAGCGATCAACATGGCCGGTTGTCATTTCCCCGGCCATACCGAACTGCTGGGAGACCTGACTAAGGCACAGGAATCCGGCATGATGATTCTCGGCGGACCGCTCGAATCATGTTTGTGACGACTCACGTCGCGATCAAAGACTTGCCGGCGCTCCTCACCCAGGCCAAGATTGAAAAAGCGATCAGACTGGCTCATCTGGCGTTGAGGGATCTGTTCGGAATTAAGAACCCGAGAGTCGGTGTCGCCGCGTTGAACCCCCATGCTGGAGAACATGGACTGTTTGGTGACGAAGAGGCGCGAGTCATTATCCCGGCGGCTCGTGCGGCGCAGGCTCAGGGTATTCGTGCCAGCGATCCCTTGCCGGCCGATACCCTGTTCTGGCAAAGCGGCAAGGGGTGATTACGACGGTGTTGTGGCCCTGTATCACGATCAGGGACTCAATTCCCTTAAAGCTTGTCGCCTTCGGTACCTGCGTGAACCTGACGGTGGGGCTGCCGATTATTCGCACCTCGGTCGATCATGGGACCGCCTTCGATATCGTAGGGAAGGGTATCGCGGATCCCGGCAGTCTGGTCGAGGCGATCACGTTGGCCGCCAAACTAGTCAAGAGAAGGTGAGGGGTCTATCTGGTCTGTCTGGTCTATCTGGTCTGTCTGGTCTGATCGATTCCAGTCGAGACAAATCACAAACCAACCAGATAGACCAGACAGACCAGATAGACCATCGCAAGAGGAGCCTAGTGATGACCAACCAATCGAACGCGGCGCATGACATGCTTCAGAAGCAGTTGAAGGAACTGGACACAATTTTCCAAGACACCATGGAGACGCTCAATACCGTTGCCGGAGCCGAACGAGTGGCAAGATGGAAAATCAGGACGATTGCGCTCATCACGGAGTCCCTGGGTCAGAAAGAAGGGCAGAAGTTTGCCGCCCTGCAGCCAGGACCTTCTTTTACCAACGACCTGGCGGAAGAGTTTACCGACCTCATCGACTATTTCCGAACCCCGCTAGCCGATCTGGCGAAACAACTGGCGCAAGCAGCTCCTCGCTCTTCCGGCGGGAATTGACTGGTGTTAACCCCGAACTCCCTCACTCCAAACAAACGACTCGGCCAAAATTTTCTGATCGACCCCAACATCGTACGAAAAATCGTCGCGCTGGCGGAACTGAACACCGGCGATCACGTCTTGGAGATGGGTCCAGGCCGCGGCATCCTGACAGAGGCGTTGTGCCGCGCAGCCGGTCGTGTGACAGCGATCGAAGTGGATCCACGGCTTCATGCCTATCTCGAAACCAGGCAATCGGAGCTTCCGAATGTGGAGCTGGTCTGTGAGGACGCGCTGGCCTATCCGGATCGAGAGCCTGCCGATCGGGACAGTTGTTGTGGCCAATCTGCCTTACTATATTTCAACCCCGTTGCTCTTTCGGCTACTCGACCAGCGAGGCCTGTTCCCCGCATGGTGCTCATGCTGCAGGACGAAGTGGCCGATCGATTGGTGGCAAATCCAGGCGGGTCGACTATGGCGTACTCTCAGTCATGGCGCAGTATGCAGCCGAGATCACCAAATCGTTTCGTGTCTCAGCCCAGTGTTTCCGTCCCAGACCGGAGGTAGCCTCCGCGGTAGTCTTACTACGCACGAAAGAAGCGCACAAGGCTCAGTCACCAGGAAGAAGCCGCATTTCGCGCACTCGTGAAGGCGGCCTTCGCGCATCGAAGAAAACGCTCGTCAATTCCCTGCGCGACGAAGGATATGAACTTCATCTTGTCGCCGAAACATTGCAGCGATTGGATATCGCTCCGACCCGCAGGGCAGAGACGTTGTCGGTGGAGGACTTTCTCCGGTTCGCGCGTGCTCTTGGTTAACGAGGTCCACGTATATGCTGTGGCGCGCGTCCACGCTACTTCGCTTTCCCCTCAGTGCTCCAAGGAGGTGGTCTGGATTGTCCCCCACTGCGCATGTCGAGGGAACACCATCCATATTGAATTATCCTTCCAAGCTCGCTCGTTATGCTCTCAGGGATGGGGGCTGATTGATCTTCCACTGCGCGCGACTTTCTCACCCGCCCACCCACTGGCACGCCGAGACATGCCATCAGCCCGAGCGAGGGTCTTCCGCGGCCGCGCGTTGCGCGAGCACAGAAGATCATCAGGCCCCATCTCTCTCCGCCTCCGCCTCCTCTCGTTTGAAATGACCGTTTCCCTGTGCTAGCATCGCGATCATGGCTGTCACCAGTTCGGCCAAGCGGGGCGAGGCCCGCGGCGCCGCTGCCCCCCTTCACACATCAAGCGAGAAGTGATCGGAGTCGTCCTGATCGCGTTGGCGCTCTTGACGCTGCTCAGCTTGGTGTCCTTTGTCCCAGGGGAACTCAAGGCCGGGACCGCTTCGGCGCCTCCTCCCAGAAACCTCATCGGATCGGTCGGCGCGTTCTTCGCATCTACATTATTCTGGTCGATCGGCGGGGCCGCATACTTATTTCCCATTCTCCTCGGCCTCATGGGTGTCCGCTGTTTCACTCAGAGCGACCTCTCGATCCGTCTGCGAAACGCCGGCGCCTCGCTGGCGGCATTGCTGTTTCTCAGCGGCCTGTTCCATCTCGAAATCATGGCGGTACCGACCGTCTCTAGCGGTTTAATATATCGAGGCATGGCGGGAGGCTTCTTCGGGCAAGTGTTGGCCGAAGTTTACGAGCGTATTTTGCGAGTACCGGTGCCCACATTCTGATCGTGGCGGGACTACTGGTCTCGCTCCTCTTCACGGCGCCCATCTCTCTGTCGGAGATTGGTCGGAGGCTTCCCGGTTGGGGCAATAGGGCGTTCAACAGGGCGCGTACGTTGATTCCGGATCGGCCGGTAGAAGAAGAAGTTTCTGAGTTGCCAAGGAAAGCCAGACAGAAACCCTCTACAGCCATTCGTGCAGTGATTGAGGAGTCGCTTCCTGAGGCGTCCGCAGAGCCGGAATTGATTGGCCGGTCATTCAGCCATCGCGACGACCGACTCCCGAACCGGCTGAGCCGATCGCATCCCGAGCCCGACCAACCGGTCGTGGCTCATCCAAGCCAAGGCGGAGACTATATTTTGCCGGATCCGGCTGTGCTCCTGAGCGAACCGTCAGGCCCCCTAGGGCGTGTCACGGAAGAAGAAATCAAGGCGCAGTCCGATGTGCTGACCCGCGCACTGCTCAGTTTCGGCATCGCAGGAAGGTGACGGAAGTTCGTCCTGGACCAGTGGTGACGATGTATGAGTTCGAGCCGGCGCCGGGAACAAAAGTCGCGCGCATTGTGAACCTTGCCGATGATCTGGCGTTGGCGTTGAAGGCGATCAGTCTCCGGATCGTTGCGCCGATTCCCGGAAAATCGGTAGTTGGAATCGAGGTGCCGAACCTGTATCGCGAGACGGTGTCGATGAAGGACGTGATGACGAGCGAGGCATTTTCCCGCGCCAGATCGAAGCTCAGCTTGGCCTTAGGGAAGGACATTTTCGGAACCCCCATCATTGCCGATCTCGAAGACGATGCCGCACTTGCTGGTCGCCGGCGCCACAGGGGCCGGGAAAAGCGTCGGTCTCAATTCGATGCTCATGAGCCTGCTGTTTTCGGCGCGACCTGATGAGGTCAAGCTGCTCCTGATCGACCCCAAGATGCTTGAATTTCAAACGTACGACGGCATTCCTCACCTGTTACGACCGGTCATCACCGATCCCAAGTCGGCGGCGCGGGGGCTCGGCTGGGTCGTGGCTGAAATGGAGCGGCGCTACAAGTTGCTGGCTGAGGCAGGTGTGCGAAACATCGATACGTATAATCGAAAAGTCGCTGGGAAGCAGGGTGTGCTGGATACGGAATCAGCGGCCAAGTTGGACCAGCCGGAATTGCCCATCCAGTTTCTGTCTGAAGAGGACCGGCTCTCTGCCGGAGAGACCGCGCTTCCGGATGGCAGCCCCGGATCATTCACACCGCCGCCGACTCCGCCAGAGCCCTTGCCGTATATTGTCGTGATGATCGATGAATTGGCGGATTTGATGATGGTGGCGCCGAAGGAAGTGGAGGACAAGATTGCGCGCTTGGCGCAGATGGCTCGCGCATCAGGCATCCATCTCGTGCTGGCGACGCAGCGTCCGTCGGTCGATGTGCTGACCGGTTTGATCAAAGCGAACTTCCCGGCCCGCATTGCCTTTCAAGTGTCGTCGAAGACCGATTCACGCACCATCCTGGATGCCAACGGTGCGGAGGCGCTCCTTGGTCGTGGGGACATGCTCTATATGGCTTCGGGGACCGGACGTGTCATGCGGCTGCACGGGTCGTTTGTGTCGGATGACGACGTCCGCCGCGTAGTCGAGTTCGTGAAGGATCAAGCCAGCCCCGCCTACAATCAGGAGTTGCAGATCGCGCTGAAACAGGAAGGGGCGAAAGAGGATGAGTCGCTGGGCGAAGTATACGAGCAGGCGAAAGAATTGGTCCTGTCCACCGGTTCGGCTTCTGCGTTCTCTGATTCAGCGTCGGCTGCGGGTGGGCTATCCTCGGGCGGCTCGGATGATCGAGCAAATGGAGGCAGATGGCCTTGTGGGTGCGGCAGGCCGGGATGGACGGAGAGAGGTCGTTGGGCGGACTGGGCCGGTGGGAGCAGAGGAAGGGGTGTGAGGGGAGCGGCCAGGTGCCCTTCTTGCTCGCAGAACGCGCACGATAAAACAGTGCTCGTTCGATGCGCGCAGTAAAGGGCAGCCTGGGCCACTCCCTAAAGAGAGGTAGGAGAATTAGGTTGCCCTCGCCAGGGCTAATGGCAGATTTCTGGAAATCGATTGCGAAGTCATCGGAGTGTAGGCTGGGTGAGAACGTTGCGCGCAATGGCCGTAACTCTCCACGCCTCTCCGTATCTGGTATGATGAAGAAATTGAATTGGGCATGTTTTGCAGGAGGCGTGCTCATTTGTGCGTGGAGCCTATTCCCATTACTGACTCATGCCGCGGAAGATGAAGGCGACGGGAAAGCATTGCAGGAAGTGCGGGAGGTGGTCAAGCAGCTCCAGGCTCGGTATGAGAAAACGAAAGATCTCTCAGGCAGACTTTTACGCAGAAAACCGTGATCGAGGGGGTTCGAACGGTCCATTGCGTCCTCGGGAAAGGTGTATATCAAGAAGCCCGGCCGGTTACGGTGGAATTATCTCGACCCTTCGGTTGAGGACATCTATGTCAATCGAGATGATGTTAAAGTGTATGTACCGGAGCACAAGCAAGTGTTGGTGGGGAAGCTCACACAAATGGCAGCCTCCAAGGCCCCGTTGGAACTGTTACTGGGGGCGGCTAAGTTGGAGGAGTCGTTCGACATTGAGCCGACGCCGGGGAAGGGACGTGGCGTGGGAGGAATCCGGTTGCTCACGCTCCTGCCAAAGTCGCGTGAAGGTGAGGCAGGGAGATCGTTGCAACGGATCGTACTCGAAGTGTTTCCGAAAACCTATTTCATTCGCACGCTCTCTCTCCATGAAGTCAGCGGCAATGTCTCGAATTTTGAATTTTCGTCGCTTCAACCCAACACCGGTCTCGGCGATTCACTCTTCGATCTCAAATTGCCGCCTGGTGTGGAAGTCGTGAAGGCTCCGGTGTTCAGTGCTCCACAGTGAATGCGACCCAGCGATCCGTGAGAAGTGAAAGGTAAACGTGAAAGGTTTCAGAGGAAGAGCATTCGACGGTCCTACGTTTCACCTTTTACATTTTACTTTTCACCAGTTCTTAAGCGGGACTTTCAGTATCCTGACGGATGATTGAGGGATTAGGTGAAGGCATGAATCAAACAATGGTCGGCTCGTTAGTTGAAGCGGTTGATGAAGCGGTCAAGCGGTTGGATTTCGACCGACTCTCCCGTGAGTATTGGGACCAGAACGAGTTCCTGGTTATTCCACAGTTTCTCTCACGGTCGGTGGTGGAAGAGCATCTCGTTCCTCAGGCGCAAGGGGTGAAGAGCGAACTGAATCGCAACTACATTCCCGGCCACAAGAAGGGCGGGAGCGTGAGCTACTACACGGTGATGGAGAAGGCCCCGCGCTTTCTCGATCTCTATCGATCCGGCGCCTTCATCGATTTCTTGAGCCGTCTGACGCAGGTCAAGCTCAGTCAATGCCCTGAGAACGATCCCCATTCCTGTGCGCTCTACTACTATACGGAGCCGGGGGACCATATCGGAGTTTCACTATGACACGTCCTACTATAAAGGGCTCGCTATACCATTTTGATGGGGCTCGTTGATAGGTCTACGCAATGCAAACTGGTCTGCGAGCTGTTTAAGGACGATCCTGTAAAGCAGCCCAACGGCATCTTGAACTGATCACCCAACCAGGCGATCTCGTCATCTTCAACGGAGATAAGCTGTGGCATTCGGTGACTCCGCTTGGCGAGGGAGAGGAACGGATCGCCTTAACGATGGAATACGTGACCAACCCGGACATGGGAACCTTCAAGCGACTGTATTCCAACCTCAAAGATTCCATTGCCTACTTCGGCCTCCGCACGGTTTTCAAGCAGGCCATCACAGAGTTCCAACCGACGCTCCTAGGAGTCTGTCCGACCTTGACCGTTCTACTGCGGCGAATGATCTGCGACCCATCTGCGTCGTTCTCGGCCCGAAAAAATCCTCAACGTATTCCGGCGAATACGCCTCCGGTTTCCGGGCCTGCGGCCTCGCATCTGGCCGCACCTCCTTCGCCTCGCCACGAAGGCAATGTCGGACAGGCTCCTAGCAGGACGCTGAAAAAACGGTCTTCACTCACCCGACCCTGGCAGCCACCCTTCACCCCGCCATGAGGCTGCCAAGGCAGCCTCTCTGCCCAGGGACGCGCCTTTCCCGTGCATCGTTCTCAGTCATGCTCGTCTCCCTGCAACATGTACCCCCTGGTGATTGAGCTGTCTTGGCAGCTCGGGGCGAGCAGGTGGAAAGAATCCGCTTCAGTCGCCGAGACTCCCTGCGGCCTTGCACGCGGAACGGCGCGTCTTGGCGCGCCGGGGTTGGGTGGGTGAGCAGCCGCCATTTTGAGCATCGTGCGTGAGTGTCCTCCTGTGGCGCTACACGCGAGAGCCACTGGAATATCCATCGTGCCGCAATAGTTTTCCCACAGCCTGCTATGGGCGGACCGATCTCACGCTGTTACGCGCATCGTTGATTTCATGGTTGCTGCCGTCTATAGTTTGCCGGACCGTTGTTGGTGTGGAAAGCGCGTCGGCTGAGAATGAATAGCCTCATCAGGCATTGTGCCATTGTGCTGTTCGCCCTGTGCCTTGCCCTAGTTTCTCCTCTTGTCTCGGTCTTGGCGGCGGCTGAGCAACCGGATGCTGCGCAGCGTTACTACGAGCGAGGCGCTGCGCTGTTGAGAAAAGGTGATCTTGCCGCGGCATCCGAGGCTGCGAAGAAAGCCATCGCGTTGAACCCCTCCTCGGCGGAAGCACACCATCTGCTCGGCCTGATCTATTTCAAAGAGAAGAAGGCGGCTCAGGCGGTCGATGCCTTCACCCTCGCGATCAAGCTCGAAGCCGGCCTATCCCGATGCCTTGAACGATCTGGCCGAGGTTTATCTGATTCAAGGAGATCGGTTGAAGCGGAGCAGGCCCCTCAAGCGGGCGATCGAGATTGATCCTCGCCATGCGAATTCGTACTTCGACTTGGCCAAGCTGTATGAACAACGTCGTGATTTTTGCCTCGGCCATCAAGACCTATCAGGCCTTGCTGGCCGTCCATCCGAACCACCGTGACGGCCTGTAGCAATCTCGCATTGCTGTATGAGGCGCAGGGAGACAGTCGCGCGGCACGAGAAACGGTAGGCCGACTCCTCAAGCTCGATCCCAAATATGCCGACGCCTGGTATCTAGCCGGGCGGATGGCGGAGAAGAACAACTTGCTCGCGGAAGCCGCTGATTCGTACAGGCATGCCATTGCGGCGAACCCCGCGTTAGTGGATGCGCATTATAACCTGGCATTTATTCATCGGAGCCAAGGCCAGTCCGTAGAGGCGGAGCGGGAGCTTCCGGAAGTTCTGCGGTACCGCCCGGAGTACGCCGAAGCGCATATGAACCTGGGTGTGATCTATACCGAGCTGAATAGGCTTGATGAGGCGGAGCGATCCTACGAGCGAGCCGTCGCGTTGAAGCCTGACTATGCTGAAGCCCATTACAATTTGGGTGTTTTCTATGAGTTGCATCGGAAAGACCTGCCGAAAGCGCTGGCCCAATATCAGAAATATCTCGCACTCGGTGGGAGTGACGATCGAGTCGAGCGGATCGTCGGGTCGGCAGGACGATGACGATTGTGCGAGCAGGATGAAGAGGTGAAAACTCTAACGATTAAATAGCTAGCCGTAAAAAAGATTATCTCATCAGGATGCTCAAACAGACCGTCCAGCAAGGCCGCAGGGAGCTCGGCGACCGAAGCGTATTTCTTTTCCACCCGCGCCCACCCCGAGCTGCCAAGACAGCTCAATCACCAGGGGTACGTTGCAGGGAGACGGACGACTGAGAACGCTGCATGGAAAAGGGCGCGCCTCGGCGCGCCGGGGTCGGGCGGGTGAGAAGAGCGACTTTTCAGCATCCTGCTCACCAATATGGCCAGGGTCGTCAGAAGGGGCCCCAATAAGGCCCCCGATATACACATATTTTAACCGCGCCGATCCGGATCGCGTTGAAGTGAGTCAACGCCGCCATGGGAGCGGCGTTTCTAGTTTTCTTGAGGTGACGCAGTATAAGTTAAGGCAGGCAACGCGCAAGCTTATCTGTTCCTCTTCCGCCACTCCCACGGCGGCCTTGGCAGAATTCGTGCTTGAAAGCCATGGCGTATGAGTTTACGTTCATGCCAGTTTGAAGTGTTGTCTGGAAGGTAGTATGTCGAAAAACTCACTCAACAAGGAGTTGCTCTGATGGAAGAAACCAACATATTTAAGGATCCTGATTGGGTATTGGGAGATTTGGGGTGGATCGTTTTAGGGGGAACCGTTGTCATCGAGGCTAGTAATGTTGAATGCGTATTTTCAGCGAATAGCTAGAATTGAGGAGGCGCAACGAATAGAACTCCTGGCTGTCCGAGCGTCTGAATCGCGAGAGATCAGCAGCTTCTGAGAGTCGTCGACCTGACGACATCTGACGTCCCGGCTGCCTGTGGAACTCGGCGTGTCTTCCTCCGATTCCGGACACACTTGCTTTCCTCGCATTCTGCCCACGGTTCAAAATCTCACGCCATCTCCGCCCAGTGGAGGAGGGTCAGTTTCCCCTGGATGTCTTCGGCTGACAGCTTTTAGAAGGGTCTTCGATTCCCGTTTGGGGCTGTCAGCACTAATTGGCTCATCCTCTCCGGTTCTCGAACCAAGCGATTCACGTAATGCTGAAGCCGCGCATGGTTGTGCGGCTCAATCACAAACATTCTCCAGGCGAACTCCTGTCCCCTCGACCACCGCGACGACGGCTTCAGGTACTTCTATTGCGTTGTTTATTGGGCAGCGTGACGGTCAGCGAGAGGTTTCCCCTGGTCGCATGGGCAGATCACCGGAAAGTCGCCACCCGGTACACGAGAGATTCCAGATTGTACCTTGGCCTTTAAACGGGCCAGCGTTGTACGTGACGACGCATTGCACGGGGAAACGACGGTAGGGACGAAGCGTGAAGGACATGTGGGCCTCGCAGAGAGGCACATTGTAGGGGGATGCGAAGGAAGGCGCAAGGGTCGCAGACGCTTACTCATCGCTCACTTCTTGCTGCATGCAAATGACCACAGAGTTTGAACAACACCCTCTGGGACGACTGGTACCCAGGTGCCTTCGCCTGAAGTGCTATTAACCTCTTGACCGCCTCCCATATTGCCGGAGAACTCCGAGAATGTAAGCACCCGGCGGCGTTTCCCATCACAGTCGTATTCCTCTTGCCCCTTGATAGACAACATCAAGTGGCCCGCCACAGTTTGTGTAGTCTTGAAGTCGAATAATATCCACATCTTCACCGTTTCTTCCTTGCGACGAATGGTGTCTGGATCGGCGTATGCAGTCATCCCATCGTCGGTTGAGCCAATCGCCACCCACTCCGCATACGCTGGTCCACCACTCAGCACCAGGAGTGTGATCAGGAGCAGTCGTGTCAGGTGAATCCCTCGATCAGTCATGGTCACTTATTTCTGTTTCGGCTTCCATTCCCGCGCCAGCTTCTGCGCCTCGGCGATCTGGGCAGGGGTCATCTGTTTGGCGAGCGCATCACGAAGTTCGGCCGCTGGTTTATCTCCGTTCGTTGCCGCCAGGCTGTACCACTTATAAGCCTGGACAATATCCTGCGATACACCCTGGCCTTCATCGTACATGATGGCAATTTTCGTTTGAGCGACAGCCTCTCCTTGGTCTGCGGCCAGACGGAACCATCGCAAGGCCTGCGGATAGTCTTTCGGGACTCCCTCTCCGTTAAAGTACAACGTCCCCAGGTTGAACTGCGCCTTGGCCTGTCCCTGTGCCGCCGCTTTTGCATACCACTGCCGTGCTTGGACATCGTCCTGCGGCACGCCTCGGCCTTTGCGATACAGCACGCCAAGGTTGTACTGCGCGAGGGCATCTCCCTGCTCGGCCAGCGGTCGCCACTCACGCAAGGCTGTGGCGTAGTCTCTACGGTTATTGGCATCCATGCCAGCCTGAAAGTCGGCCCATGCGGGCACGGCGAGACGACGATCAACAACACGAAGGAGATGGTAAATCGCAGGAGGCATAGGCCGATTGTTACTCACAGGAAATTCTCCGCTGGTTCCGCACCAGTCGATTGACGTAATGCTGGAGCCGGGGCGAGTGTGCGGCTCAATCGCGAGATTCTCCACGGCAAACTCCTGCCCCCGTGACCATCGGACAACTGCCACTGGAATTAGAATGTGCTGTTCATTCGGTAGCGTTACGGTCGGCGAGAGGATTTCCCCTGGTCGCATGAGCAGATCACCGGAGAGTCGCCACCCGGTACATCGAGAGATTCCAGATTGTACCTTGGCCTTTAAACGGGCCAGCGTTGTACGTGACGGCGCATTGCACGGGGAAACGACGGTAGGGACGAAGCGTGAAGGACATGTGGGCCTCGCGAGGGCACATTGTAGGGGGATGCCAAGGAAGGCGCAAGGGTCGCAGACGCTTACTCATCGCTCACTTCTTGCTGCATGCAAATGACCACAACGTGTGACCCACGGTGCCTGGTTGAATTGGTATCCAGTTCCCTCCGCCGGAATGGAAGAACACCACATTACCGCTTCCCATGTTGCCGAACCACCACGTATACGCAAGCCTCCGTTGCAATTTCTCTGTGCAGTTGGCTTCCAATTGTATCGAGTCAGACAAATGCGCCAAGCCCGTCGTTAATTGAGGGGTCTTGTAGTCGTACAAGATCCACATCTTCACGAGGTCTCCATTGCGTCGAATGGTGTCTGGATCGGCGTACACGTCATAACCATCCTCACTTTTGGTGAAGGAAATCACCACCCACTCCGCATACGCAGGACCACCACTCAGTAACAGGAGTGTGGCGAGCGACCATAAAACCTGAAAAGTGGACCAGCAGCAAGCGGCGGAAGGGACGAATCGAGAAAGGCATGGGAGCCTCGCAGCGGAGGCGTATTGTAGGAGGAAGATGGCGAAGGCCGGCGCAAGGGAGTCAGCGAGGTTCAGCCGCCGATACTCCCGCCAGTGATTGCGTGGTCGGTGGTCTCGGTTCTCAGCCCCGTCGAGGCCTCCTGTCGCTTTACTTCGGCGCACCAGGGGACGTGAAGTTATTCACAAGTCTTTCCCCTGGCGATCCACTCCCACCCGTACTGTTCGCCCATGCGACTCGTCACCAAACAACGAGGAAATCTCCGCGATTTGGTCAGAATTGCTCAGCGGGCAAGACGCCTGACAGTGTATGGGTAGACACATATATCTTTATATTCTAACCGAGGAGGCCCCCATGGTATCTATTCCCAAAATCATTGGTGTCATGTCGTGTAGTTTCGTGCTGTGTCTCAGTCTTTCCAATGTCACGCAAGCGGCCGAAAAGCATCGAGACACACAGCAAGGCGTCCACACCATCAAGGGAGAAGTGTTGCGCGTTGATGGTGATGACTATCTCATCAAGCAGTCTGACGGTAAAGAAGTGAGGTACCGTGTCGATTCAGGCACCGAGATGAGCGAACCTATAGGCCGAGGAAATCGTATTGAAGCGAAACTGCGCGAAGTGAACGAGGAGACACGTGTGCTGTCTCTTCGCCAGGTCGAAAAATAAAGCGCAGTGCATCCGATCGTAGGGTCGTCTCTATGACAAACAGGCCCGAAACCGTGCGGAGCCAGAGCCTTCTACCTCAGATTCCGCCATGGTCGCACTGTAGTGGGTCGGCACAGTGTTTCCATGACGGTTTCTAAAGCAAGTTTACTCTACTAGGTTTCTGGACTAGGGCTTCCTAGGAACAATCCCAGTGGAGGAGCCATGGCAGTGGACTGCCACGCATGTGAATCCAGCTAGCCCAGCATTATGGCGCTAATTGAGAATTAGGGTACATCGCGTAATAACAAGGGTGATGATACCAGTACTGTAATTGAGGTGGTTCAATATAGTGGAAGATAAGTCAGCTGTTGTTTATCGTCTCCGGTGCGATGAACAGATGCACAACGCTTTCAGGAAGAGGTGAGTCATGCTTAGCATGAATGAAATTATCGTATGTGAACTTATTCTCGGTACGATATTGATGAGTGTGATATTTGCATCGCTTGCGGATACGGATCTCATTTGCTGATCATCATCGAAGTCGAAAAATGAGATGCCGGTGCGGTACTCTTTGGGACAAGATTGCCGGTGAAGGAATCATCAAACATCTTTCGCTGAGCGGGAGTTACATTACCGGGAATAGACCGGTCTCCGTCGGCATGGCGCTCGCCCTGCAGATTTTTGTGCCGTGGGACCCGGAGCCGTTGTGGATTGAACGCGCCATCGTGAAATGGGTCAAGGGGGTGTGATTTTTGGGATGGACTTCGACACTCTCCTACCAAATGTGGCTGAGCGTCTCACAAAAATCATCTCCATGATGGTGAACCACAACATGGCTCCTGCCGCAATAGATAAATGAAGAGGGTAGACGGCCCAGGTTGGATTACCGCTGTCCGCGGGAAGGTGTCAAGGCTTCAACCTTAGTGGAGGGGTTACCGCAGATGAGGGAAGCTGTGCACTTGGCACGGCAGGCTGTCGGCGAAGGCCGTCACGCGTATGTGCTCGATCAACAATCGGGCGGAAGGAAGCAGCGCCGTTGACGGTGGAAGGGCTTGTGGGGATGTTACGGATATAGAGCCCCTCGGCAGAGGTGCGAGGCCGCCATTTTGCCCTGTATTGACTCCCGCCGTTGATTCCTGATCTAATTTCCTCCCCGCAAAAAACCGGAGTATTCGGGTATGCCGACGAATCCGGACCTTCCCATATCACCACTACCGTTCTTCTCATCGATGGGAGCAGAACCAGCCTGCTTACTGGGTAGGCTTTGGTGGGGTTGTCAGATAGGCGCGGTAGAAGGTCTGCTGTTTCGGTCGGGCGTGAGGCGTCATTTGGATGGATCAAGTACAGATCTGCGGGAAGTGAGGTGACTTTCCAGCGCCCGCCAATGAAGTGGCAAGGTCTCGTGGAGGGTTTAGGTGAGGAGTTCTCTTGTCCGTTATCCGAGGGTTGAACGGATGCTGAGTGCCGCACATCCAGCTGAGCAAGGAGCAAAGATCAAAGAGTTTATTTCGGTCTTGGCCGTCGAAGGAAGTGAGGGGGCTTCCTGAGGGCGTACCGGCCCGAATCCCCTCGACTAGAAGCAGCGTGAACTGAACGATCCTCAGCCAAGCCGCTAGCAGACATCTCTGGAAACCTGCTCACATCTTTTTGCCTTAGTTTTCCAGCCTGTTCCGTGGCGAGAGCTTGTCACGCAACCTTGATCTCGCTGCTATGTGTCCGTAACTCTCAGATGCCATGCTTGCTGTAACTTAGCGAGACTCTTCTTCAACGGAGGAGGAATGGCGATGGGGCATTGGTTGGAAACCGTCTTCAAAGTTGTCGTCATGGGGGCCACCATGTGTAGTGGTATTATCGTGGCCAAATACGACGGGCCGGTCGGGGATGAAGGGCCACGAAGAGAGGGCGGGGTATTAGGCAGGATCAACAGGGGCCTAGACCGCGCAGCCTAATGGGAGATTCACGATGAACTGGACAAACAAAGCGAAGAGGTTGCTCGGTAATCGGACTATCCATCTCGAAGGCGACGGACAATTCGCCTTTGTCACGCCTTCGCCGCAGAACTCGCGCATTCTCTCTGTGGCCAACGAGAGGCGGAAGCAGAGCAAGCCATGAACAGCATCATGTCCTGTGGAGGCGATTGTCACGGCGTTTCTTTTCACTATATAGCGGATCTAGGAGAGCCGACCTGATCACTTCCCCCAGTACCCCCTCGCTTCATACGTGACGGCGACTGATGGGGGGCATTTTCGCGCTGGCGGTGGAGGGGCTTGTGGGGATGTTACGGGTAGTGCTGTTGGCCTCAAGATCCATCTATTTTGCAGGGTGTTAATATTTTCCCCACGGGAAATACTCCCCTGAGACTTGCCTCTCATCCTACCCGCTACATCGTCCGCGACAAGGCGTTGTTGAGTCGTTTCAGGGTGTGGCTCTGATCTGACAACTGTGCCCAATAAACCTTTAAGTGGTATTGTTCGTCTGTCGATTTCATCACGGTAAACGTGTGTGAAAGTGGAGCATCTGGCTTGTCGGCAAGTCCAAACCCTTTGAATTGGCTTTCCAGATATTCTCGAATAACTTCCACGTTCGCTTCGACGTGGGGATCGTTTGCGTTGCTCTTTTTGTCCATCCCTGAGAACCCTCCTGTTACAACATCGGGAACTTCACAGCCTCAAGCACCCCCGCTCAGATAGAATTGCTCCTCAAGGTGTTGACGCCCTGACGCAGTAATTCGAACCATCTTCCCCTTGCCAACTTCGATGTACTTCTTGTGTCGTAGGTTCTTGAGAATAGCCTCGATTTCTTCGTCTCGATCCATTGTGAAGTGGATACACAGCGTGTCCCACTGCTTCGGGCTACTCAGTCGGAGATGTACGAGTACCGCGAACTTCAGCGCTCGTTTCCTCTGATAGCCCATCTCACACTGCTCGCCGAAATGTGCCATAGGTCAGTGTAGCAGCTATGAAATCCGAGGCCGGGTTCGTTGATCCCAAGCGGAAAGCGCCGTCGCCCCCGACCAGTCTGGACAGGTTTCACTGCCGTGTCCATGGATCCCTTCTTGCTTAGAGGACCTGTCTACATTTTACCGGGGCACAACAGTTTCGAGTTGAATCTGAGAGAGCGGTTGGGAAAAGCAAAAGAGAGCTGACAGCGGAGCTGTCTCCTGCGACGTTCTTCCATCTAAGTGCAGTCAAAGTCTAAGGAAAAACTTTAATGTTATTGTGTTGCGACAGGGCCCTCCTCTATAACGACCTCCTTATGTTAGTGTGTTGCGCATTGGAAGCCTGTTCAACCCTGGAGCCCCAAGTGTATGAGTACGACCGTCAAGACGAGCGAGCAGCGAAATCGAACAACACATTTCAAGGGCACTCGATCAGCTGAAGGAAGCCGACCATCTGGTACGGCACGACCCCTACATGAAAGCACGACTTCATGAGGCAATGAACGTAGTAAGTCAGACATTAGAGGAAGTGACGCGATAGAACACCCTCAGCGGTGACTTGCCCCTGGTTGTTAGGCCACCGTTCAAGTTCCTTCACGCCGACACGCTGACCGGCGCGAAGGTGCGGGTCTCTGGGGCGGGTGGCCGATACCCCAGCGCACTATGCGGGCGCCAGCGTTCGACGAGGACTTGGGCTTCCTGTAGCGTATAGAAGAGTTCCCCGTTCAACAACTCATCCCGCAACTCTGATCGGTGATGCCGAGCTTGCGACACGCGTCGACCACGCCGAGCCCTTTGCCCAGCTCAATCTCGATGGTCCGCAATTGCCCAATGATCTCTTCCGCCGTATACCGTTTCCGTGCCATGCCCCCTCCTTTCGTCAGCCGGAGAGCCTAACTCCGGACCTGACCTGGTTTAAAGGGGCAGGTCAGATTTGCGAGCAAGATTATAGGGACTGATTTCGTGGAAGAGCCGATAAGGAAAGAGGCCTGTGATCTAACGATCGCAGGCCTCTTCAGAATCGTTCACGTTCAGCTTGTCTGATCAGACAAACGAACCCCGTCGTGCTTACTTGCCCTTCTCGTCCTGCTTTTTTCGTCCTTCTTCTCTTCGCCGAAGGTGTCGGTGTACTTGCCGTCCTGTTTCTTCTCGTCCTTCTTCTCGTCACCGTACACGAGGACGTAGCCGCCCTTCTTCTCGTCCTTTTTCTCCGTCTTTTCATCACCGGCGAAGGCCGGAGCGCTGAACGTCACTGCCACTGCCACTGCCATAATTGCCATTACCATGCTCTTCATAATGTGTGCCCCTTATAAAATGAAAGTTAAATTAACCTTTGTCCCGCTGTCAACCGTTCATTCTTTGTCCTCTTCTGTCTGAAGAGAATTGTCATGCACGGAAGTGGGTCGATTTGATTTAGCAGAGTAGCACGTTCGTCAAAATGAAAATGGTCAATATTGTGTTAATTTCTATGGCAAGTGGGCGAAAGAAAAAAGATGGTGTTGAGGGACAGCATTGAGCTGTCGACACCAGCCTTTTCAGGGCGTCAGAAAAACGAGAACAATCAACAACATCGCAAGCGGAAGGCGTGACGAATGTGCTAGGGCGTACCTCGTAATATCAACGAGAGACAAAGGTGAGGTGCCAGTTCTTATTCGCCGCCAACCGTGACCGGGCCGGCATGGTCCGGTCGGGTGGGACCGCGAAGGTCGGCCGGTGAGATGATGGTTATGGGAACGGTGAGCGAGCGGTGGAATTCGCTACGGGCGGGCCAGCGCCAGCCTTTGAGAGCAGCGTTCAACGATGGACCAGATCTCTCGACTCAGCGCAGGGTCTCCGATGGCACGTTCCGCATTTCAACTCTAGTCGTCTTGCCGTTCGCCATGAAATGCAGTTCAGGTGTGGCCAGCGTGGATCGCAGAGTCTGCTCAGATGTCCCGGTGGCGGTGATCAAGAATTCCCGTTGGTCTGCGCGGGCAATGAGGCGAAAGAGATACGGAGAGGGCATCGAATGCGTGGCCTGGTGCGTACAGCCCGAGAGATCCGTCACCGCCGCTGGAAAGTCCGCCCCCTGTCTGGTTTGCTCGGGAGAAGATCGGCAAGATTCGACTGACAGGCAGAGAGCAGGCACGCCAGACCCATGACCGCAAGACGTTTCATCGGCAGATACCCACGATGGAGGCACTCTGTCCTGATTACATCCCCCGCTCCCCATGATCGTGGCTCGATCACCTGCTCTGCTCAGGATCGCCCGACTTGTCTCGGCTACGTGTCCTCGTCTTCATTAACGTAACATCACCCCAAGCACGGTGCCGGCCGCAACAAGTACACTCAAGACCAGCGGGGCATCAAAGAGCGTGCGCATTTCACTCATGATCGTCACCCCTTCATACAAAGGATAGCGCCGATATGACGTTTCGTAAAGCCGGGACACCCTCAGCATTGAATTTGCGGGCAGCGAGATTCGGGGCTGTGACGCAGCGGATTATCGGCCTGCACCAGCATCCGGTGAGGAAGGGAGAACGGGACTGGCGCACTGTTGGATAATGGACCAGGCATGCTCCTGCGTGCCTTGACCATCATGGCTGCGGCGATAGTCCAACTCGAGTCGTCGCAGGGGAGACGGGTTGGAAGGTCAATTCGAAGAGCGTGGAACGGGCATACCTTGCATGGACACGAACAATCCGTCGATCGAGGCCCCATTCCGAGCCCACGGTAGGCTGTCCGAATGTCAGGGATCCGCCTTTATACGAGCTTTGACGCAGGCGGCCAGATGGTCATAGGGCATCGAAAAGGCACCAGTCTGCAGCGGCTCGGTGGCCCGAACCTCGACGAGGCTGGTACCTACGCCTGTGCAGCCGGCCAACAGTGCGATGAAGAGTAGGAGAGAGAAAGGACGCATGCGCACCTCCTTGGCGGGGTCAACGGCTTCTCTTCCGCCACTCCCACGGCGGCACCTGAGTCGAGGATCAACCCACAAGCCTTTCTTCGCCTCTCGTGCCTCTTTCTCTAGCCTCTCCAACTCACCATATCTCCTCGGCGCATACTTCCGATACCACCAGCACCAGCCTTGCTTGACGAGTTCCTGATTCAGGTTCATGCATGGAGAATCCGCAGACCAGCACGTGGCAGGCCGGCGTTAATTTGGTCAAAAACGCCTTCTTCAAGGCGTTCCTTTCCAGCTTTGAAAAAGAGGTACATGGATTGTTTCAGTGAGTCGGGACAGCGTCCTGTGGTCTGCCAAGTAATATTTTCCCAAACTGAGCAATTGTGAGCAGGCAGCACGCTGTCTTCTTGGCAAACTGCAAGGAACCTTTCACAGGAGGAGAACATGGCAACACAAGCAGCCGACCATCACAGGGAGGCTGCGGAGCATCATGAAAGGCGCGCACCATGCCCACCTCGCGCATGGCTACAGCCAACAGGCGATCCATCATGGGACGGACACGGCGAAGTCCTCTGTCGAACATCATTGTCCCTGTTGGCGCATACAGCTCATCAACTAGGATTCTTCTACTCCACAATAAAAGAGTGCGATGGCGAATTCGGGATTCAGCAATTCGATGAATGTAGCAGAATTTCGCTATATCCAATCTCTTCACGAAACAGAGCGAACTCCAGAACCCCGATAGTCTCGTTGGGCAGTTCCTGCCACTCCTCCGGCGGTGGCGCTGCAGATGGCTTAGTCACAGCAAGGTTGCGCTTCTTCGGACTAACCCCTTTTACTATTACCTCGCTGCGCGAACACGATATTACGACAAGATATTCCTCGATGCGATTGCAGATCATGTGCAATTCATCATCAATGTTGGATGCGGCGTTGATACACGTGCCTATCGCTTTGAGCATGTCTTGAGGCAGAAAGGCGTGAAGGTGTTGGAGTGTGACCAACCGAAAGCGATCCAGGTCAAGCAGGGCATGGCGAACCGGGTGGGAAACTGCGGCCATGTTACCTATCTTTCTGTAGACCTGAATGACGATACATGGCAAGACTTCGAGGATTGGTTGGTTAAGCATAAGACGGCAAAAGCCTTGGTGTTGATAGAAGGGGTCAGTCCCTATGTCAATACTGACACGTTTAGAGGGTTTTTGAATTTTCTCGCAAGGAACTTGCTGAGGGGAAGTCGTGTTGCCTATGATTTTAAACTTCGTGGGATCGCCGATGAATTTGGGCGTGTTGGTCGAACCGAGAGCCGTTCAGGTTGGGAGGGGAAAGCAGGAGATTACCGCCTTCCATGAACAACTCGGATTTCGACTCTCGAGCATTTTGAGGCGTAGTGCTGACTTGACGGTACGTGTTCTAGCCAACCATGAGAAGCCGAGGACATCCCTTGTTTCTAGAAGACGCGCTCATCCAACTTGAAGTCACACATTGATGCCGTGGCAGGGAATATCTTGCTCGTACGGGCTTCTTGCCATGGACGATGACGGGCAGCTGATGCCATTCAGTGCGCGTGTAATTGACCGCCTTGCCGAAGGCTTGGCCGTTCTCAGGGCGGTCGATGCCGCTGAGGCGGACACGCTCAGGGTAGGTGTTGTGCAGAACCTCGATGAGTGTCGCCGCCGAGGGACCCCGACTACTTCGCCTGGTAATCAGAGGGGAACAGCACGAGGGGCTACTACGCCGACGCCACCAGGTCGATGGGCATACCACTCATAGTAGGCACAATCGCAAGTGGTGAAGGAGTTGCGAGTGCCTGGCGTAATCCTGAGTGGATAATCTTCATGGCGATCCCGGTGCGCGTGGTGGTGCTGGTTTTTCAGAAATGTGCTTACAATGCCTCTTGACTGTATGTTCTGACAATCCCATTTCGATAGCGATTTCCCTATTGGTCCAGCCTTTCAAGAGATGTTGCACGACCGTTGCTTCGCGTGCGGTCAACTGAAACTTCTCCGTTGCCTGGACGATGACATTGTCCTGCCACGCGCCGATCCCGACTTCGCTTATCACGATGAGGATTCGTGTTTCCGCGGTGGTCTCATCAATCAAGGCCGTGCCGCAAAGGAGCAAGGAGCTATGGAGAGTGTCCACGACCCGTCCGAGTTGAATCTGCTCCCAGTCCTTCGGATCGGTTCGGACTGTGAGGATCTTCCGGATTTGATAGACGAGACTCGCGACGGCGGGCGGGAGCACCCCGTTTGCTGTTTTCCCGTCCTGGCAGCGAATGATTTGCTGGCACAGTTCCCCTGCCCGACGATCCTTATAGAGTAATCGCATGGAAGCCGTGAGCAGCATAATGCCGGGCCCCGCGTGCCGGACCGCCAGGCTTTCCTTCCTGTCGATCGAGACATCATCTCTATCCTTGTCCACGAGGTCCTCCTCTCTCTTCCCAGACCGCGCCCACAAGCCCGCTTTAGAGCCACCCACATCACGTCATGCACGTCTCACGTAGTCCATCCGATGATCTATCGATGTACAGGGAGGGTTGGGTGGAACACAAATTCATCTTGTGGCTCTTCTGCTCACATGCGTAGTGAGGGTGTAGTTTCGTGGCTGGTATCGTCCAAGACGCTACTTGTCCTGCTAGTGAGCAAGGGTTGCGCCACGTTGCTTGCTGAGATGGCGTTGGAGCCTAGAATTATTTGTGGAGCCCGTTACTTAGAGAGTGCGGGGAAGTACGCAAAGAACATCAAAGCGGGAGGCGGTTTGTATGCAGCGTAGGCGGAGGACTACATAAGTAGAGTTAGAGGAATTATTAAAAAGTCCGGCGGATGTTCCAGATTTTCCGAAGCCCTAACCAGTCCTACCAACGTTTGAGGATCGCTCTCATTTGCCCGCTTCGGTAGGAGGCGACTGTTGCTAGTCCACCGACAACCCGGGTACCTTTCCGTCAATTATGCGCTGGGCCAAAGGTGATCCCGTGAATATCCGCCTCCTGTTCGGTTCCATAGAGGACCATGGAAGAGAATTCGCGTGTTCGGATACCCCGGGGACTTTCACAAGAGATGAGGATACGAATCTGCCATTTATCCCAATTAGGGTCATGAGTACGGCCGAGACTCAATCGTGTAGCCCTCGTACTCGACTGTCTTGGCCATCGGCTTAATTCTTCCCCCTTCGGCAGGAGGCCCTTCTGTTCTATCCCGTTCGCGTCGACTGCTTCTTGCTGTTCTGCCTGGAACAGAATTTATCTCAGTTTTGAGAAAGGGAGCTCGCACGAAAGGTCACCACTCTGCGCGCCGAGATCATGATGGCCTCACCGGTGCTGGGATTCCGTCCCCTGCGAGGCAGCTTACTTCGAACCGTAAACTTGCCAAAGCCGTGGATGATGATCGGGTCCCCTTTCCGAAGGGTGGTCTTGAAGAGTTCAAGAGTTCCATCGAGCAACTTGGCCGCCTCTTCCTGCGAGATCCCGACTTGCTGATGAATTCGCTTAGCGATCTCCGTCTTTCTCATTGCTCTCATTTTCCTTTCGGCAGCAACCCATTCTTCTCCAGTTCCTGATTGCGCTCCTCAGCGAGGGCCAAGAGAACGCCCTTGACGCTGCGCCGCTCCACAGCGGCTGCCAGTTTCACGCGATTGAATAATTCTGTTGGCGCATCACGAAGATAACGCGCTCCCATGTTTTTGGAGGGGTGATTTTCGCAGTATGGGCCCGGAGTGTACCAAGGACTGATCGTACAGGCAAACACCACTTGATACACTAGCCGTCGCCCGTCGGGGCCACCGAGCAGATGCAGGAGTGGCCGGGGTGATGGGCGCTTAATCCGTTCGAAAGTGAGCAAAAGAGGACAGACCCTGAGGGTGGGCTAGCTTATCATTTCATCGGCGAGCGCCTCTTCCGGTTGGGGGTTACGCTAGCATGAAGGCGGCGCCGAAGAAACCGTGATGGAACCATGGCCTAAGCCACGTTGGCCGCGTGGGACATGCTTCGCCTGGGGACCACCACGGAATCGCCCGAAGGCTCGATGCTTGGTCGGCATCGGGCCTTTGTTTCTACCTGGCTAGCGCACAAGGAAACAGGAGGGAGCATGATGCCAATATTTATGGTTGGCCTTGGGGTCGCCCTCGTGGTCATGATCGTCGGGATCCGGTTTGCTTGTCGCCAAGGATGTGACGGACCTGATTGACCTCGCATGCGACCCCGATAACCCCACCAACGGCCCTCCGCGTTTATGACGTGCCGTTTCAGCCGCTGCGGTGTTATTGGGCCGTAGCGAATCGACAGCGCATGCTTCTGCAGGGTTCACCTGCGCCTCAATACGATCCCCCTTACCGGGGGTGTCTGCCAGTTGCATCGGAATCTCCATGAACAGCCACAACGGTCGATCGTCGATCCACTCGCTGGTTCAGATGACTCTGCTGATCAGCCGGCCCGGACGGAGCGATTCGTGAGCAGATGGATCACCAGCAACACGATCCCGATCAAGAACAGGATCCAGGAAATCTGAACCGCCACCGCGGCCACCCCGGCCATATTCAGGGCTCCGGCAATCACTCCAACCACCAAGAACATCAGTGCGTAGTACAGCATATCGTGCTCCTCTCAATACGACGATTCGCAAGGATCACGACATCGTCGATGGACCCACAGTTCACACATCTCACACATTCCATACTCCGTAGTTGCTTCTCACGGAAACTGCTGACGGAACCATCCCACTCCTCGATCACCAGGAACCCACCGCATCGTGCGCACGCCATAAGTCCTCCTGTTCCACTCTCGCCGAGAGCCGTGGACGCTGTTCACGTATCAGGCGACGATCAGACGCCTCCTCTACACCATACAGCCATGCTGGACCCTGAGCCGGATGGAATCTGACCCAAATTGCTCTGTTTGGAACAATTGATGAGGCTGGGCCAATAACAGCAGCGCCCGGGCCAGCCGCTTCTCGCTCAGAGTTAACGAGTTGATCCACTAAGTCCTAGGTTCCCGTCTTCCCGCTGAATCTTCGCGCAGGAAGAGCGTCCTGCGGTCTACCAGATAATATTTTAATGGTGAGCAATTGTGACCAGACCCTACGCTGTCTTTCTCGGCATACTGCTGCGAACTGTCCACAGGAGGCGACCATGGCGACACAAGCAGCCGACCATCTTAGATGGGTTAACTGCTCGGATCATTTGTTCCAGCGTGAAGGAGGGCGTGCACTTGACGAATGAGGAAAAAGCAGAACCGAATCCGTCCGTGGATTAATCCGGAAGAGCGGGTCACGGTGCATTTTCTCGATGTGCCGGACCTGAACACCACAGTGACGGGCTGCACTGACCAAGTGGTCGACCTCTCGATCGAAACGCACGTGTCCCATTTGAAACAGAGTATCCTCAGTCCCCCTTAGCCAGGTTGAGGTGACGAGAAGACTTCTCGCACTACACGCGAGATCCCGAGCGACCCCTGCAACAACAACGGATTGATGCTGGTGATTAATGAGAAGCGCCCACCCATCATCTATTAGCGAACACGGGCGCGAGATTCGTTGCGAGAAGGGATGTGGGCGTACGCGCCAGCTGACAACGCTACCTGTCCACAATTTAAGTGGGCACAGCACTTCGTAAAGAGAACCAACTGGACGTTATTTCTGGATTCGTCTATTTCCTCTATACCCCCTTAAGCAACGAGATGAGGCGTGTAGCAAGTATGATCAGTTCGGAGGTCACGGTTGCTGAATA
>ERZ1370068.10790-contig-9457_pt1 | contig 34806 bp, 53 predicted proteins | sample MGYA00561227_ERZ1370068 | MGnify/ENA primary metagenome ERZ1370068 (study PRJEB38410, sample SAMEA6850437) | metagenome | study: Metagenomic assessment of the ecological functions of the soil: analysis of the soil microbiota associated with the...
GATGTACTTCGTTCAGTTACGTATTGCTCAGCGCAAGCAATGGCAAAGGCCGCGCTTGCACGCATGGGCCGTTCTCCTGCACCCAAGTCCATGGGCGCGCATCGGCAGAGGCTCAGGCGGGCGCTCAGCAGGGATGGACCGGCCGGCTATCTCGCCGCACTGAGGCGGATCGAGGCTACGGGCTCCGGCGAAGCAAAGGCGTTTGCGCGGCTCCATGCTGGCGCACGAGCGGCGTGATTGGGGACGGGTTTACTCGTCCTGGCGCGCGCTCCAGATGTCGATTTTCCGAAGCTAAACCACGCGAGGTTCGCGCGCTCGGCGAGCTGGGCCATCTCGACGGCATGGTGCGAGACCTACCGCGGACGCCAAAGGTGGCTCTCTACCGCACAGCCGCCAGAGTGCACGCTGTTCGTATTCGCGTTTACGGGGCGCGTTGAGGCGGTCCAGCAGGTGTTAGATGGTGCACTATCGGCGTTGGACGATGAAACCAAAGCCTCACCTGGATCGCCGTCGCCCCGGCTGCGCGCGGATCGCCACGACGGAGGTTGCGCGCGCGGCGCTGAGAAGGCTCGAGCGAAACCGGTGCTGCGGACGGCGTGCGACGGAGCGCTGCACACAGCAACTGCAGCGAGCCGATCTAGCCGGCGAGACGGCTCCGTCCCGCAGTGAAGAAAGCGAGCGTATTGTCGAGCGCATGCTGCAAGGTGTTATCCAGCGCTTGCGCGGGCAGCAAGATCGCCGACCACTATTCAAGGCGGCGCAAAGCTCACATCAGAGGGATCTTGTTGCTTGGCCCTGATCATTCTGTTGGCCCTGCTGCAAAGGTATTTTCGCCAGCGATCGCCGGTGGCTGGGAGGCAAATGCGCCCACGCCATCAACTGGCTGCCGCCACCCGGTTGGCGACGCGCCGCTCGGCGGCATTCACGATGGCCGCGCGCAACTCCGCGAGCGAGGCGGACATCGGGGCCGACGTTGAGCACGCTGCTCGCGCGCCAAGAGCCGCAGATGCTCCTCCTTGTCGATGGCCGCGAGCGCGGCCAGAGCCGCCGCCCGGCCCGACATGCGCAGGATGACGACAACGTTGGGAGAGAAGGGATCGAAACTCGCGCTCGGGACTGCGGACTGCGCCCTGGTCGAGGGCCCTCGACGAGTGCATGGCTGCCGCAGCGGCCGGCGGCGGAGGCGAGCAGCGCGGCGGCTGGCAAGGGTTCAAGCCGCAGCCGGAGCTGGGCGATTTCCCGTTTCAGGGAACGCACCAGCTGTTCCGCGATGCTCGGTGGTCAAATTGGAATGCGTCTTCAGCGCGCGCCGCAAATAAGCGTCTTGAGCGGCACCGACAAGGCTTTCGTCTTGCGCATGGCTCCTAGGCCGATTTGGCGCGCCGCTGCGTTCCGGCGAACGACTTCAGCATGCAAGCTTACGCAGATGACGGTAGGGCATCGGCGTACTTCTGTTCCATAGTCTTTTTGCCTTCGTCCCAATCGAAAGCGCGGGCAATACTATCGAGAACGGGCAGGCGCGTCGTCAACAGGGGGTGGTCGAGGGCGATTTGCTCGATCAGGAGCCGCTCGTGGCCGGCGCCGGTCAGGCAGTTGGGCAGGCAGGCGTAGCGCCGCTCGGCGAACGGGATTGACGCCAGCTGTTCGGCGTTCTCGACCCGTTCGATCAGAAGCGCAACGCGATCCAGCGCGAATTGGGAAACGAAATCCGGGCGAAACGGCACCACGATGTGATCGGCCATATCCAGGGCGGCGTGCGCGGCGAAGCGAGAGTCCAGGTGGGCAGTCGAGAATGACGAGATCGCAGTCCATGCCGAAATGGCACACGTCAAGCGTTTCACACGGCTACGAACGAGCAGGGCAACCGCGTCCGCGTGTAGGTCCTTTTTGATTGCTTGAGAGTAGAGCTCGCCCTGGATGTCCTCTAATTGCTGAGAGCCAGGCAAGAGCGACTACCCGGCCCGGCGCCGTGCGGGGTGTGCAACGTCGCCCACGTTGTTGGACGATATGAGACAGCTTCATCGCCGGCCACGTTATCGAAGCGGTCGTAGAAATAGTCGGCAATGGTGCGCCCGGCACGGGATGCCTTCTCCCAGCCCTTGCCGCCAAGCAGCATCATAGTGAGGCATTACACTGGGTTGTCGAGATCCATCAGCAGCACACGTTGTCGTACCCAGGCTGCCGCGGCATGCGCCTAACATCACAGGAGATGGTCGATTTGCCGACGCCGCCCTTTTTCTGTTCGATACGGCAAGGAACCGCGTCATTCCTATCCCTCTGCGCTAATACCCCTGCGCCAACTAAGCGATTCTTGGCGCGCGCGCAGTCTTGCACCCGCCGGAAAATTTATGGTGATTCTGTCTTTTGGCCGGGTGATGCCGGGTACAGGCGCGTTTGCGGCACGGCAGGCCGGACGGCGCGGGTGCAAACCCCGCGACGATCGGGCTTCGCCTGCGCGGCCTGCGCTGGGCGCGAGGCAGCACGCGCCGATCCAAGTACCTCTGGCGGCCCTCGCGTATAGCGTGAGCCAAGCCGCAAACGGGTGAAGCGACATTTTCACTGAATGTCGGGTTTTAAACTATTGTCCATCCGGGTTTTACTGAGTTGGAACTCAGCAATACCATATGCCTGGTCGCTTGGAGCCCACCCCGAGCGAAGGAGTGTTCGCCGGACATGTTACGCAAATCCTCATTGCCGACGATCACGATGTTGTCCGTTCGGGACTGCGCAAGGTCTGCTCTGAGGCGCAAAACAGCTCTGGGAGGTTGTCGCGGAGGCCCGGGATGGCAAAGACGCCATTAGCAAGGCAACCGAGACCAAACCGGACGTTGCCGTACTCGATTACGCGATGCCTCTCATCAGCGGTGTCGAGGCAACCCGCCAGATCCGCGCCCGTCTGCCAAAGACGGAGGTCTTGATCTTTGATGCACCGACAACGAGACGTTGATTCAAGAGCTGTTAAGCGCCGGGGCGCGCGGCTACGTGCTAAAATCAGACTCCACGGCGCCACCTGCTGGGTGCGATAGAGATCGCTGGCGCTGCACAAGCCGTTCTTTACGGCCAAGGTTTCCAGAGGTCTCTGCTCGATTCGCCTTTTATCGCGGCCGGCCGCGCGAAAGCTCGACCCTCAGCAATCGAGAACGCGGCGTGGTGCAGCTGATCGCCGAGGGTCACACCAACAAGGATTGCCAACGTCCTCCTGCAACATCAGCCTCAGACGGTGGAGACGCACCGGGCAACGGTTATGCGCAAGCTCAACTTATCGTCTTCGGCCAGCCTGGTCCGCTACGCCATTCGCAACTTAGCATCATCGAGGCGTGATGGGCTTCATTAGCCCCGGCGGCGCACCGGCCGCCCGTGACCCGCCACAAGAGCGCCGGGTGTCGCGCTCCGGCCGGAGGCGTCGTGCCGGCAGCCGTCGCCTCGTGGCATTGGCTGCCAGGAACATGTTCTGCCAGTGCGCCTAAGGCGAAGCGGTCCGCCTTATTGGCGTTGTCCGGCGATCTGGTCTTGCAGCACCGCCTCGATTTGTCGGCGCGCATGCGCAGTTGCAATCCGTCCGCTCGCGATTCGATCTCATCAGGAGTGATGAGGACCGTGGTGGTGTTTCGAGCCCCGGTCGGCTGCCGATCTCCCGCCTGGATCATTTGCGGCCTACCGTCAGAGCCCGCCCCTCACTGCGGTCACCTCGCCCACTTTACGCCATCCGGCACTGAAAATGGGTGTACCTGCCAGAGCGGGTTGATGCTGCTTCTTGCTGTTGCGGGGCCGGTCGAAGCTCGACGGCGGCGCTTGCAGGGCGGTGACAAGTTGGCGCGTTGTCTCGCTAATGCACTGGGCGATGGAGCTATCGCCGCCGCACTGCTGCATCTGGATATCGGTCCAGCGGGCCTCGGCGACGACGGCCGATTTTCTGCATCGTCTGTTGAATATTGCGCGATGCGTCGAACAGAGCCAACTCAGCATTGATTGCTGGAGTTTGTCCTCATGCGCCTGCATGCATGAGCAAAGCCGACCTTCACCGGGGGTGACCGTGCTACAGAAATTACGCAATTCTTCACGACATGCTCCCTCGATTCGCCCGATGGCGCCGGCGATACGATCGCGTACCTGCGAGCGCTGACTTTCGATCATGTCCTGAAGTATCGCGCATCGGCGATGGTCGGGCCGTGGTTCAGGGCCTGGGGATCTGGGCCTGGGGGATCTGGACCTGGGGGAACTGGCGGCGCCTCTTGCGGCAGGGTTGGCTGAGGTTGCGCCTAGAACGTATGGGCTGCAGGCAACAAGTACGCAAACCGCCGAGCCTATGGCAAGCGCTTCGAGCTGACTGACATGCCGGGTCTCCTCGGATCCAATGAGTTTCTGTCATTCCGTCAATCTGTCATTCGAAAGCCGGAGGCTGAACCGGGAGCGAGGCCACGTGGAATCAGGGTCAAACCCGGCAAACCGGTAGCGACGGTCCTGCATGGCCTGCGCAAGAGAGTGCTGGCCTGTCGTCGACTGCAATCGCGGAGGAGCTTCCCAAACTTGCGAGCGTGAAGGTGCGGCAAATGACGGACCCTAGATGCGCGCGCTCATGGGATCAGCTGCTGCCTGATGGCTCGGCCACGGCTTAGGTGCTGGTTGCGCGCCCAGCTTGCCTTGCGCCTTCTTGAGGTGACTGCGCACGGTCTCCTCCCCGAGTTCGAGCGCCATGGCAATCTCCGCGGTTTGCCGTCCCGTTAAGACCAAACGCAAGACGAGCGAGTTCGCGCGGCGTTATGCGAGCTCGTTTTCCTATGAAGCGCGGATCGTGATCGATTAGCTGCTCCGAGCCGCAGGGCAACAAAGCTGGCGGCCGCCAAACACAATGATGCGAAAGGTTGCGTGAGGGTCTTGCTGAGGGTTTGTCCGGACCAATAGGCCACCACTTGCAAGCGCCGCCAGCATTTGCCCGCCCCGATAATGGCAGCGGGAGGCCAGTTGGCCTCCCGCTTTGGAAATACCGATATGACCGTCCGCTCGGCGTGCTAGGCCGGAGCCGTCGCCAACGTTGAATTGACGGGCGCGCAGGCGCTGAGTTAGTGATGTCGGCTTGCAAAAAGTCGGTCAAGGCGAACGCAGACCACAGAGGGCAACGGCGTGATGACGCCAAGAGGGCCCTGAACCCTCCGCACCAAGCCAGTAGGCCTCGATCACGGCGGCGACCACGATCGGGCTAGCAGCAATCAACTTGTCCAGAGCCGCGGTGAAAATCGCGCCTCGCGGCGACATGCTCTGTGGCAGCCATCGCAATGATCCTTGCCTATTGCCCGGTGCGGTCAGTTAACCAACGCGCGAGCGAATCCGTTGGTTCCGGGGTTGCAACGCGAGAGGTCGCGTCCCGCGCTCATGGAATCGCCAGGCCGCCCTGCCCCAGCAGGTGGGCGCCCTTTGGTGGTGGCTTGCCTGAGCCTGTGGCGCTGCGACCGCGTCAGCCCTGGGCGCCAGGAGCGAGCATCGCGATGGCTTGCCTCAGCGTGTCGTGAAGGCGCGTAGGACCAGACGGCAAAGCCCGCCGCGAACAGCAAGGCCGTTATGAACGCGGCAAGTCCACGACTGCCGAACGAAAGTCTCTCGCCAATACGCGCCACGAGCAAGACGAGTAGCGAGAGTGCGACGAGCGACACCCAATCGATGGCTGCCCAATTGATGGCCGGCGCCATGGCGTCTTCTCCTTCATGGAACGCAACGTGAGCCTTTTGAAAGCGAACAAGGCTGGCGCTGGTTTCGCAGGGTCGACAAGTTCATTGCCGGCCTAGCGCCTGTCCGGCGGCCGGCCGCCGACAGGTCGACCGGTCACCCTCGAGTTCAGAAGGTGTGAGAGCAGATGCCCAAGTCCATGCGGCAACTTCTCTTTCGTCAAATCCTCGGCGCCAGGCGCAGGACCAACCGAGCCTTTCCAGGACATGCGCATCATGCAATCGATGCACCTTGCCAACCTCACCCTGAGAGGAACCTTTGCGCGGGCCAAGGTGCCCAGCCCGACCAATGGCTCCGCGCGCGCTCGCTTCCCGACGGCACCGATGTCGCGCTTGAGTTGGCTAGCTCACCGCGCGCATTTGGCGTTTGACCTGAGCCGGGAAGCGGCCGGCGCGCTGCTCGCGGAGACTTATCCACAGGGCTGTCGGGCCAAGGCCGGAACGTCGTCCCGACCGCACGGTTTCTCGCATGGTGGATCTCCTGTGCCGCGTACCAAACTGAAGCGAGTAAAACATGAAAGCTCTCCAGCTTGCTGCGACCGTAGCCACGTTCGCCGCCATCTTCAGCGCCCTCATGCTGTGCGGCGCTGCGCTTACCGCGACGCTGCACAAGGCGATCGCATCGGCACCCGTTTCGTTGATTCTGTCGTGAACGGCTCTGGTCACAGAGCGCGGTCATCAGTCGACCCTCGGCCGCCGCGCGATCGACCCGCGGTCCCTGGAACCCGCATGCGCCCCTGGGTGGGATGAGGGCTGGTCTAGCGAAAAGAGAGTGCCGTGCTGGGCACGAACGCGAACGAATTTGCCTTAACGCAGACGAATTTGCCTTGGAGGATGGCGGACTGAGCCCAGGCCCGCAGCCCGCGCGTATTGTTGGGGCTTCTCGAGGGCGCCTTCGAGGCATGAAAATCAGGCGCTCTTCGCTCACGGGCTTGGTGAGAAAGGCGAGCGCTCCGCCGTCAAGGCGGCCCACGCGCATGTGCTCCTCGGGGTAGGCTGTCATGAAAGATCGTGGGAATGCGATGACCGGCGTTGAGCAAGCGCCGTTGTAAATCGACTCCGCTCACCCCCGGCATTCGCATGTCGGTCACGAGACAAAGAGGTATCCTGCAGCCGATCGGAGCCCAGAAATTCCTCCGCCGAGGCAAATGCAGCAGTAACGTAGCCGTGCGTGATTCCAGCAGAGCTCTGTGGTTGCTTCGCGAACCGCAAAGTCATCATCGACAATCGAGACTAATGGATTCTTGAGCAAAGAGTGTCCCGTTCCTGAGGTAACCCAGCCCAGCAGATAGGCATGAGGCGGGGCCGCTGAAAACCTATACGTTGGTTTAGACGGCATCAGTCCGGGTGATTAAGTTTCAGCAGCTGGGCCATTCTGACCAATTCGGCCAACGATTTAGCGCCCAGCTTTCGCATGCCGTTGCCGCGATGCACCTTGACGGTAATCTCGCTGACACCAGCTCGCCGGCAATTTGCTTGTTCATCAAACCGCCGCTAACGAACGTGATCACCTCCAGCTCGCGCGGGGTCACGGTTTTGAAGCGCGCTTGCAGTTCGGCGACCGGTTTGCTGCCGCGCGCCTGTCCTGATCCAATTGCAGCCCGCGTTGCACCGCATCGAGCAGCTCTTGGTCACGAAAGGGGTTTGGTAAGAAACTCGACCGCTCCGGCCTTCATGGCCCTCACCGTCATGGGAATGTCGCCGTGGCCGGTGATGAAGATGATGGAGTAGCTGAACGTCGGACTTGCCGAGCTCGGCCTGGAAATCAAGCCACTAAGTCCCGGCAGCCGAACATCGAGAACCAGGCAGCTGGGGTGGTCGGGCCTCGTGCGGCGCAGAAAATCCCCTGTGGACCCGAAGGTCTCCACACCCAAGCCGACGGACGCAAACAGGTCGGCAAGGGCTTCGCGCACGGCGGCATCATCATCGATAACGAAGACGCGACGGGTGCTTCGCTGTTAATCGGCATCACGACCTACCGGCGCTGTAGTACGGGCAAGGTGAATTGAAAAACAGTGCCACGCAGCGGTGCAGGCGCCGCCCACAGCCGCCCACCGTGTGCCTCGATGATGGAACGACATATCGACAATCCCAACCCCATTCCGCGCGGCTTCGTCGTGAAGAAGGGTTCGAAGATTCTGATCCCTGTCTTTTGCATCAATGCCCGTGCCCAGATCTTCCACTGAGACCAATAGGCTATCGGCCTCCCGTGCTTGGTCCCGATGCGTAGCGATCGAGGCTGCTGGGGCGCGGCACGCATCGCCTCGATGGCATTTGTAATCAGGTTCAAGATCACTTGTTGCAGCTGGAACGCGGTCGGCAAGCACGCTGACGGGGCCACTCCGGCAGCTCCAACACCAGGGAGATCTGCTCACTTTGTATATCGGTTTGCAGGAGACCGACGACGTCCTCGATCAGCTTGTTGACTTGTAGGGGAGCCTTTTGCTGCACGTCCCTTTTTTATCATCGCCCGCACGCTCGCCAACCACTTCGCTCGCGCGATGTCCGTCGCGGACGACGCGTTGCAGCACAGCCTGCACTTTGTACTCAGATCTGGCGCTGCATTTGCCAACCAGCGTAAGCCGGCGTTGGCGTTCGCCACGATCGCTGCCAGCGGCTGATTTACCTCGTGCGCAATGGAAGCCGCCATCTCTCCCATCGTCGTCAGTCCCGTTGCCTGCGCGAACGCCACGCGTTCGGCCGTCTCGCGCGCTCTTGCGGCGGCGAGTTCGGCAAGCATGTCATTGAACGGCGGCGGTGACGCGACCGATTTCATCCTTGCTGCTGTGGTCGGCCCGCAGATTGTAGTCCCTGGTGCTGCGCACCCTTGAGAGTCACGTTTTCCAAGCGCTTGAGTGGCTGCACGATGTGCCGATGTGTTAGCAGAGCAATAAAGATGCTCTAGTCCTGCAAACGTGCCGATCAATCCGAGACCGACGAGTAGTTTGGCGAGCAGGCCGTCGATGCGCACGTGCAAGAGTCGGTCGAGTTCTGCCTGAGCCGCGGTCCAAGCCTGGGCTGCCTGCTCGACCGTGTTGCTGTGGAAACGATCGTAGGCAACCGCATCCCTGGTATCGATCCCACCCGCGCTGGTCATCAGGACGCCAATATACGAGTGAATGCTCGAGGTGAGAGCCGCGAATTTGGCATCGATAGTGTGCCGCAAGCGACCGTCGGCGTTTCCGCGATAGGCCGCTTCCAGGTTTTCCGTAACCTCATTGGCCGTCGAGCCGAACCAGGCCCACGAGGGCCGACAGGCGCACATCGCGCACGGCTGCAGCTTCCCCGGCGGTCACGCTGGTCGCAAAGAATTCTTGCAATTCGGCTATGCGGGCGACGAACGTCGGCAATTTGCGCACGACAAGATTCTGCAGATGAGTAGGTGTCGAGGTCAGGATCGAGCGCGAGGTTGGAGTCATCGCCGATGCGCGAGGCCAGGGTCTGGCCCTGAAAAGCGCGTTCAGGATAAGACTGCTGCGTTCCGCGGGTTGGTGCTCGGTCGTCCACAGCTCTTTGAGCGCGGCCCCGAAGGCGCCCGCAAACTCGGCCGTTTGCAAGTGTGTGCCCGACTGCTGTTCGGTAAGTACGAGCGCGCTCATGAGCTGCGCGCGTGAAGCCTTATCTTGCGCATGCTTGGCCATCGAGCCCATCGGCCAGAACGGCGGCATAGATCTCGCGCAAGGTGCCTAAATACTGGCTACCCAGAAGCTCCTTGCGGGAAAAATCAATGGCAATCCGCTTCTCAGTCACCAAGCCGTAAATGGGGACCGCAATCGAGATCAGAAACGTTGCGCATAAAATGAAGAGCTTGGTTGCCGGTGGGAAGGTTTTTGAACATTGTGCTCGAGTGATCGATCTGACTTTGGAACGAATGTACCACATCTTTGGCGAGGCCTCGCTGAGAATCCTTGGATGTGACAACCGCGGTCAATAGTCTGGCGCTGAGCCAGGTCAAGCCAATGCCGTTGCTTGAAGCCAGCCTACCTTCAGCGTAAGGGCTGGCGGCGCACGCGCTGCCCGGCGCACCGTGCGTGCCGGGTCACAAACAGCCCTCTCCGCAAGCTTTTTGCGCCATGTTGGCGCGGGCGCTCGCAGCGCTTGGTGCGGCCTTGCGCTGGGCCGCCGCCGCGGCGCGACCACAAAGCACCCGGGCTTTGTCGTGGGAGTGGCTCTGGCGCAACACCGATGCCCAGGTCAGAGTTCGCAAGCCAGGGCGGCCAAGCCATGACAGTTGGCTGCGCCCAAACAACGTTAACTCGCCTTGCCGCGGACTTGGTCGCGCTTTAGGAGCGCGTCCAGCACCGCAATCCGTCGCACAAGCCGCGCCATCGTCTTGCGCGCGCTGGCGATCACGGGACCGTCGCCTTCCGCTTGCAGGGTCTCAATAAGTCCGAGCTTGAGGCGTCCTAGATACTCTATGGCGGATGCGCGCTCGCGCTGGCGTTCCTCACTGCGTGTCATTGCCTCGCCCGCTCGAGATGGTCACAACCTCTCGCTGAACGAGACTCGGGGGTACCTCTGCAATCCCCCAGCGAGAACTCTCCACAGCCCTTGTGGGCCAAATTGTTGCAATGCCACAGGTTGGCCCGGGAGCAGTGTTCAACCGAGGAAGAGGCTTGCGGCACTTGGCCAAAAATCGTTTATTGGCCAGCCCATGCATTATCTTTTTCATCATTCTCGCGGTTGTCCTCCCGCTCGCCGCCCAGGGCTGTGCGCCAGCGACGGACAGACTGCCGCCCGACAGCGTGTTAAACCCGCGGGGAACCTAACAAGGTTGCCTGGCGGCTGGAGTTTTGCGCGTGGCGCTGGTGATGGCATAGGGCGGGCGCCCCCGGGGTGACCGCAGCGTCGGCGATCGCCCATTTTTCCGCGTTGCCTGAACGGGCAAGAACAAAGAAAGTGCAACAATGACGCGCAGGGCCGCTGCTGGTGCGGGGCTTCCCACCACGAGGGGGGACCGGATCGGCGCCGTCTCAGGCCGGGCCGCTTTGCACAAAGATGATGATGTAGGCGATGATCCAGAGCGTGGCGATCGCGGCCAGGACGACAGCAACGACAATGTCGGTTTTGGTGTAGTTGTCCTCTTCTTTGCTCTGCATGGCTCGGGTCATTACAAGCGGGCACGAATTGGCTCGCCAAGATTTGGCACGACCCCAAGCGCGGTGCCAACCCCCGTCGTGACAGCGAGGTCGCCGGGCTTTGTGGGACGATCGCAGCGGTTGTATAGTCCAGGGAGCCGTACAAGGGCGGGCCTAGTCTAAAATGCTTGGACGCCGGCTGGATTGGGCGCTGAGCCAAGTGCCCCGCTCACTCAAATGGCTCGCCATACCCATCAGCCTCTTGTTGTTCTTGCAATGGCCGCTCAGGAATACGTCCAAGCCTATTCGCGCGAGGCCAATGACCTGGGAGCAATGGCTATTTGCTCTCTACGTCGCCGCGAGCGTGGTGGCCGCGACCCGCGCTGGCACGCACTTGGCAGCTGATGCCGTGGCACGTCACTATCGTCCCGCGACACGGCGTCTTCTTGCTCATGCCGGCAATCTCTTGGCGCTGGCGCCCTGGGCGCTTGTGCATTCTCGTCACGGCCAGCCCACCCATCCTGCGCTCGCTCGGCCAGCTGGAGCGCTTCCCCGAAACCGGCAATCCCGGCTACTTCGTCGTCAAATTGGCGCTTGTGGGTATTGGCGGTGGGCGTCACTTGTGACCATCATCGTCGATCTGATCAAGCCACGCGATAAGGACGAGCCGTGATGGCGGGGTTTGGTCTCGCCCTCCTGGCATGTGTCGGCGTTGCGCTGATCCTGACGGGTCTGCCTGCCTACGTGGCACTCATTTTCGCTGGCCGTGCTCCGGGGCCGGGGGCCGCGGTCGCCAGCGGAGTGCCCGCTCGCGCTACTGGGGACATTATCCAACCGTCTCATCAATCTGTTGAGAGCGATCTGCCGCAGGCGCTGCCGCTTTACGTTCTCATGGGCGCACTCCTCAACCCGGCTGACGGTGGCGCCCGCTATGTTCCGCACCTTGCTCCGGACTGCTGCCCCGCCAACCTGGCACCGCTGTGGTGTCCGGTCTGGGGCTCGGCGCTCTGCTGGCACCCATGAGCGGCTCGGTCGGCGCCAGCGTTCTTGCGCTCGCCCGCGCCGCCGAGCCAAACCTGCGGGCGGCGGGCCTGCCGACGCCGCAACGGCACGCCACCATCGCAGTCGCGAGCACGCTTGGGCGTGGTCATCCCACCATCCCTGGTGTTGATCCTGCTCGGCGATGCCATGCTTTCAGCCCACACATTCGCCATCAATGCCACCGGTCGCACGGACCGCGTTATCAATACGCAGGACGTGCTGCGGGCCGCGATCGTTCCGGCTGCTCTGTTCCTCGTTCTAAGCCTGGTCGCCGGCTGGTACTCGGCGCGACACCGCCGCAGCGAGGAACCGAGCGAGCCAAAAGCTCGCCTGTGTCAAGGTGAGCGATATCGTTTTGACAGTGGCAACCGTGACTTTTCTCGTGCTGCTGCTGGGTGGCGTCGCCGCCGGTTACATCTTTGCCGTGGAGGGTCGCCGCCACGGGCGCGCTGCTTCCTGATGCTGGTGGGCGTACTGACTCGCCAGGTCGACGGCAAGACGCTTGGACCGATGCTGACAGAAAGCATGGCCACTACGGGCACACTTTTCGCTCCCCCTGCTGGCGGCCACCACCTTCACCTTGGTGTTGCGCTTGCTCGGCACCGACAAGCTGATCGAGGCGGTGGGTGACCGCCTTGCCGAGGCGGAGAAACCACGGCCACTGCTGCTATTCTGGGCGCCATTTTCGTGGCTGCATTCGTACTCGATGCATTCGAGATCATCTTCGTAGCCGTGCCGATCCTCATTCCGTCGCTGTTGATACGGGTGCCCGATGCGGTCTGGGTTTCGACCCTCGTGCTCCTCACGCTGCAGGCAAAGCTTCCTGCTGCCGCCGATCAGGTACGCACTGATGATGACACGCGGCGTCCTCGGCTCGGGCGTAGCTCCCGGCGCGTTTGCCAGGGCCCCTGTTGCCGTGCTCGGCGGCGCAGATCCTCGTGTTGTTCCTCACGTTCTCCTTTCCCAGGCTCGTGCATCTTTTGGAGCCGGCGAACTCCGCAGTCGCGCGGTCAACTCACGCCGCTGATGCAGGACGATATCGAGGATCGGTTGCGGCAAATGCTGCCGCCGCCCATTCCGCCTGGGCTTCCGCCCCTTGGCGCCCCGACCTTTCCGGCGCCCCCGAGCGGCAAATAGGCCGCAAAGCGCTGGACATGACAGGGGTCGAGGTTGGCGTCTACGCGGAGCTCAGAGCCAAGGCCGTCGCCAGCGACGAGCGGCGCCGCCAAGACGCCGCGCGGGCAAAGGCCCCTCAGGACCCTTGTTCGCTGCTGCCGGTTGTCTGGCGATTCGGATCCGCGTGATGCCGCAGGATGGTTTGCTGGGCGCTGACAACGAGGCGCTCGCGCACGTCATCTGGTTGTGCGTGAATGGCCGATAGGAGATGGCCAAGCGTCCGACGCATCCCGTGCAGTTGATCGATGAGGTCAAGAATGACGCCAATGCCCTCGTCGTTGACCCCAAGGTCGCGCCGCAGATCGTGGATCAACTGCGCCCGCGCGACGTCAGCCTCGCTGAAATGTTGCCCTTCATCTTCTCGACCCCACACCAGCCAACCGGCCGCAACCCAGACCTCTAGCGCTTCGGCTTCAAGGTGAGCGCGACCAAGAAATTCGCGATGTTCCATGTTATGTCCCCGCCGTTGCGGCCGAGCTGTCAGCCTCGGTCAGAGTGCCACTGGCTCATGAATTTCTCGAGTTCGGGATCGGGCGTGCTGGGAAGCGACACCGAGGCTTCACGTACTCATCGCCTCGGCTGCCGTCACGACGCGGTACGCCCTTGCCCTTGAGCCTAAGCACGCTGCCGCTGTTGGACCACTTGGGTACTGTCATGCTGACGGTTCCGTCCGGGGTTAGCACCTCGACCTTACCGCCGAGCACGGCCGTGCGAAGCGGGATCGACAGCTCCAGGCGCACGTCATCGTTGTCGCGGGTAAAAAGCGGGTGCGGGCGCACGGCGACCTCAACCAACGCATCGCCGGGAGGACCACCGTTAATCCCAGGCATCCCCTTGCCGCGCAGCCGCAGGATTTGTCCCGCGCGGGTGCCGGGGATCGTAACGTCGAGGGCGGCGCCCTCGGGCAGGGTGACCTGCTGCTTGCTGCCGTTAATGGCATCGAGGAAGCCGAGTTCGAGCCGGTAGTGGACATCTTGTCCGGACATGCGGAATTTGCTGCCACCTCCGCGGCCGAAGATTTCCGCCAGGATCTCGTCGGTTCCCGCCATGTCGGCAAACCCGTCCGCGCTGGCGTAGCGATCCTGCGGGCCACCGGCGTGTTCACGGTAAAAGCCGCGCGGCGGACGCTCGGCGCCGGAGGCATCGATCTCACCTTTGTCGTAGCGCTGGCGTTTTCTGGGTCGCCGATCAGTTCGTAAGCGGCGGACGCCGCCTTGAACTCTCTTCGCACTCTTTGTTGCCGGGGTTGAGGTCGGGATGCAGCTTTTGCCAAGGTGCGGTAGGCATTTTTGATCTCATCCTGGGAGGCGTTTTTGGCGACGCCTAGAACGTTGTAGGGATCAGCGGTTCACAGCTTGCTTCGCATCCACGTCGTTTTCCCAATACTCGCGTTAGAGTGCCAATCAAGCGCGCCTTACCCATACGTGACGACACGACCGGTGTGGCGACCCGTGTGCTCGCTTCCCGATATGGCGGCAGAATGTTCTCATCGAGCCCGTATCTGAGGCATCGGGGCCAACCCCGACTTGGCCATCTGGTGATCCTGGATTACTCGCCGGCGTGCGCGTCGACGGTCAGGTGCGGCCATGGTGCCGCTCTTGCCTGCCGCGCGCAAGCTGCGAACCTGGCGAGGGCTGCCGGGCAGACGTGCTCTGCGGCTCCGGCAAGCGTGATCCCCGGTTGCGAGGTGGGTGGTGGAGACATGGCGACCGAGTGGGCGGCAAAGTCGCACCGGCCGCGGCACACACGCTGATCGCTGCAGCAACAGCCGAGCGCGCAACAGGAGACGGCGCGGCGTCAGCTTGACCGAAAATTGTTCGGCTGATAGTCCCGTTTGGGCCGTAAAAACGCTCGCCTAATGCACAGACGATCTGCGTCGGGCAAGTTGCAAACCGGGTGTGTTGGCAGCTCGCATTTTGCAGGTTTTCAAGCCCTCTGCGAAACCGAGATGTGCCGCGACGAACCATGCCGGCGCTTGACCCACGGGGTGCCGACGGAATTGACGGCAACCGCTCCGCGCAGGCGTTGCCGTGCCGGGATCCCCCGTCATTTTTGCGACAGCGGCCGACGCCGCCCGGATCGCGCAGCGTCCAACCCGGAAGCCGACGGGCCTGGTCGCATCCTCTGCCTGCAAAGGCGTGTCCTGGGCGCCTTGCGATGACCCCTGGTGCCAAGGCGGCAGACGTGCATCACTGCGGGGTGAGTTCTTTCGCGCACGACCGACCGCCGCCTTTGCGAAGCCGGACGGGCCGAAAGCCAAGCCGAGGGACCCAATGAGTGACGTGTCGGTCAAGTCGGCGAGCGATGATCGCCGCGAGATCCGTGAGCTCTTGGAGAACTGGGTGGTGTGGCGTGATGCCGGTGATTGGCAGCGCTTCCGGTCGGTATGGCATGCCGACGGCGTCATGATGGCGACCTGGTTCCAGGCTCGTTTGAGGAATTCATCCGAGTGTCGCAAGAGGGCTGGGACAAGGGGGTGAGCATCCTACACTTTCTCGGCGGCATCTCGATCGACCTCAACGGTCAGCGCGCGGTCTCGCAAACCAAAATGACCATCTCGCAGCGTAGCAAGGTCGAAGGCGTATTGGCCGACGTTGTCTGCACCGGTCGATCTCTACGACTTTTGGAAAAAGCGCAATGACCGGTGGGGCCTGATGCTGCGGCAGCCGATCTACGAAAAGGACACCATCGACGCCCGTGGATCCGTCGGCGCGCATCGTGCTGGACCAGGCGCTCCTTGAGCGCTTTCCGGTGGGGTATCGCCATTTGGCCTATGTGCAGACGCAGATCGGGTACGCGGTGAAGACTGATATGCCCGGCCTGAAGGGCGAGAAGGTCGCAGCGCTCCACGCGCTTGGGGCTGCCTGGTTGATGGGCGCAGGCGTCGAGGGCTGGGCGTGACAGCTTTTGCAATGCGGGCGGCCTCCGGCATCGTAAAGCTCAGTGGCGATCGGCTCCCCAATGCGATTTTTTCTTTGACGTCGGCCGCTTGTCGCGGCGGTGTTCGCGCCGCGCGCCGGCAAAACGGTATATCTAATCTAGATACAAACGGAGGAAGCGCAGATGAGGCAGGTTACCAAGGGGTCAATGTCGGCACTGCTGCCGGCCGCAACGCTTGCGAGCGGGCTCATCTTTCACCGGCGCACGCCCAGGATGGGGTGATCCGCATCGGCATTACGCTCCGGATGGTGGTGGAGAACGGTCTGAAGTACGGCCAGTTGGCCAAAGATGAGCTCGAGGCGGTCAACGCGGCCGGCGGCGTGAATGGCAAGAAGGTTGAGGTCATTCTGCTGGATGATGAGTGCAAACCGGACAAGGGCATTGCCAACGTCAACCGCTTCGTTCACCAGCACAAGGTGCATCTGGTTCTGGGCTCCACCTGCAGCTCCGTGTCGCTGCCCGATGGTCGATGTAACGGCAAAGGAAGAAGTGCCGCAGATCGTGCCGCACTCGACCAACGCCAACATCACCAAGAAGGGCAGCGCCTGGGTCTTCCGCACCTCGGTGTCGGAGCGATTCTACGCGGCCATTCATGCCAAATACCTGTCCGAGAGGGTGGGCAAGAAGGTCGCTTATCTTTACACGACCGACGGGGCCGGCGATTGGGTTCGCCAAAGACTACATGGCGTTCATGCGCAGGACCTATCAAACCGAAGCCGCTCTATGAAGCGCAGATGCAGGAGACCGATCTCGACTTCCGGTCGCACCTTCTTGAAGATCAAGTCGCTAAATCCCGAGGTGCTGGCGATCGGCGGTCAGCTCGACGCCATCGCCCGCATCACCCAGCAGGCACTGGAGGTCGGTATCCCGACAAGAGTTCGACGAGTGGCGGCGTCCGCGGCCTCGAACGCGCCGGTGCCGGAGCTTGGCCGGCGATGCGGTCGGTCGGTCTCACGTTCGCCGCCGCCTTCTCATGCAAGGACGAGCGCCCGGTGGCGCAGCAATTCGTGAAGATGGTGCAGACCAAGTACAGCGTCCGCTGCCCCGATCACGACTTCAGCCAGGCCTACGAAACCGCGCAGATCGATCAAGCTCGCCCTGAAGAACGCCAAGCTGGAGTTGACCGAAGCCTCTCTCGAAGGCCGACCGCGTCGCGATCCGCGATGCCTTGGCTGGGATCAAGAACTTCAGCGGTCTGGCCTCTGGCCCGATCAACTTCTGCGCCGATCCCACGCCGCAGTGCCGTGACGGCAACCGCACGGGCATTCTCGTCGAGTACACCAAGGGCGGTAAGGACTATGACATGAATGTCCTTGCACGCGTATCGTTCGAGCCGGACTTCGGCCTCTAGGCGCAAGCCGCAATCGTCGCGGGGCGGCCATTGCTGTAGTGGCCGCCCCAGCCGGCGATTGACGGCCTTCGATCACTGGCCCGGCAACGATGGGCGATGCCGTGCGTGCAGATACTTGCAAAGAGCGGCGAACAACCGAGCGAGCGCGGCGCCGGCAACCCTGGTTCGGCGGTTTGCATCCCGATCGTGCCGTGGCTCGCCACCTGGCGTGCTGCTGTTGCCGCTGCCTTTTGCCTGACGAACGCCTACACCCAGTACGTGGTGAACGTCAGTCTGCATAAACGTCATCCTGGCCGTTGGCCTCAACATCGTCAAAGGCTTCGCCGGTCAGGTGACGGTCGGCCACATCGCCCTTGACGGCCATCGGCGCTTATGCATCCGCCGTCATCTCCACCAAAGCAGGCCTGCCGTTCTGGGTAGCGCTGCCGGCTGGCAATGCTCGTTACGGCGTTGGCCGGCGCCATTGTCGGCATCCCATCCTTCCGACTGGAAGGCGCCTATCTTGGCGCTCGCGACGCTCGGGCTTGCCGAAGTCTGTTCGCATCGTCATTTCCGGCACCGAATGGCTCGGTGCCGCGATCGGTTACGAGGGCATTCCTCCACCCTATCTCGGCAGCATCGCGCTCGGCGACCATCGCGCCTACTACTACATCGTTATGCCGTTCGCGCTGCTGGGGCTGTATTTCTCCTTCAGCATCCTGCGCTCGGACGTCGGCCGGGCTTTCAAGGCGCTGCGCGAGGATCCGCTTGCTGCGGCGGCGCAACGGCGTCAACGTGCGCAAGTACAAGTTGATCGCCTTCGTGCTGAGCGCCCTCTACGCCGGCTGCGCAGGCAGCCTGCAGGCGCACATGGCCCCGGGCTTCCTGCACCCCAACAGCTATACCATCACCGAAATGATCACCCTGCTGCTGATGGTTGTCTTCGGCGGCATTGGCCATATCTGGGGCGGCGTAATCGGCGCGATCATTGTGACGATCATCGACGATCTGACCCGCGACTACTACCAGTATCGCATGGCGATGTTCGGCTCGGTGATCGTGCTGACCGTCATGTTCATGCCGCGTGGCATTGGGCGGCCTCATCGACGACTTCCTGGTACGTCGCCGCTTCATGGCGATCCGCAAGCGCAGGGCCGAACTCACGGCCGAAGCTAAGCGCAGAGACAGCCTAGCGCATGCTGCTCGAGGTCAAAAACCTGACCAAGCGCTTTGGCGGCATGACGGCTGTTTCGAAGGTCGACCTCGCCGTCAATGCAGGCGAGGTGCGCGGGCATCATCGGACCGAACGGCTCCGGCAAATCTACGCTCTTCAACCTGATCTCCGGCGTCTACAAGCCCGAGCCCGGCGGCAGCATCGCTGTTCGACGGCGAGGACATCACGACCTGCGAGAGTCGCACGAGATCGCGCGCCGAGGCGTAGCGCGCACCGTTCCAGCTGCTGCGCATATTTGTCGGCATGAGCGTGCTCGAGAACATGCTGATCGGGCATCACAGCCTCATCCGCTACGGTCAGGCCTCGGCCGTCGTTGGGTGCGCGACGAGGTATGGTCAGACGAGCGGCGCGTGCGCGCCAGGAGATGATGGAGCTGCTCGCCTTCATCGGACTAGCCGACTATCGCCGAAATGCCGGCCGGCGAGTCTGTCGGGCGGGCAGCGTCGCCTGCTGCGCACTCGGCCGAGCCATGGCGATGAAGCCGAAGCTGCTGATGCTCGACGAGCCGGCGGCCGGTCTGTCGCCCGTCAACGTCGATATCCTGCTCGACACCGGTGCTAGCGCTCAAGAACCGCTTCGGACTCACGGTCGTCATCATCGAGCATATCCTGAAGGTGGTGATGGAGACCTGCGAGACTGTCAGCGTGCTCGAGCACGGCGAGAAGATTGCCGAGGGCTCGCCGGCGCAGATCAAGGACGATCATCGCGTGATCGAAGCCTATCTCGGCAAGGAGATGAAGGACGAAGAGGTTCGGGCCTTCCTTCAGTCCGCTGAGAGACGGCGGCGCAAGAGCTGAGCTGAAGCTACGAGAAAGCGCGCATGCTCGAAATCAAGGACCTCGTCGGCGGCTACGGTAGCGTGCAGATCCTGAACGGCGCGAGCCTCAAGGTCGATCGCGGTCAGATCGTCGCGCTGCTCGGCGGCAATGGCACCGGGCAAATCCACGCTGCTCAAGGCGACCTCCGGTTTGCTCAAGCCCTGGAGTGGCTCAATCACCTTCGACGGCGGCGCGCATCGACGGGCTCCGACCCGATCGCGATCGTGCGGCGCGGCTTGTGCAGGTGACGCAGGGCAAGGAAGCCTTCCCGCGCATGACGGTTGAGGAGAATCTACAGCCTCGGCGCCTACGTGGTCGGCGACCGCGCCAAGAGAGCGGCGGCGCGCTGGAGCGTGTGTACGGCTATTTTCCCGATCCTGAAGGAAAAGCGCCATCAGCTCTCCGGCACGCTGTCGGGCGGTCAGCTGCAGATGGTCTGCATCGGGCGCGGCCTGATGTCGAGCCCGAAGATGATCATGCTCGACGAGCCGAGCGCGGCGCTTGGCTCCGCAGGTTGTGCTCGACATCTTCCGCACCATCCACCGCATCACCCGCGACGGCATGACGGTGCTGATGGTGGAGCAGAACGTCGCGCATGGCCTTGCTGCTGGCCCACTACGGCTACGTCATCAGGGACGGCGTCATCCACATCGAAGGCCCAGCCGGAACGGCTATCGCACGACGACAATGTGAGGCTTTCCTACCTCGGTGGCACGGTCTGCCAATCGTGAGGGCGCAACTCTAGGCCGGTAGCAAGGGAACTGGGCCGAACTGCAAGGATACTAATAAGTGGACTACTTCATTGATCTCATCATCATCGGCCTCTCGTGGGCATGGTTTACGCCCTCGTTGCGCCTCGGCATTTCGCTGATCTTATTCAGGGCTCGATATCGTGCACTTCGCGCACGGCGAAATTTACATGATCGGTGCCTTCATCGGCCTCGTCCTGTTTCCAGAAGCTGGCGCTGCCGTACGTACCGACACTGCTATTGGCCATCGTCTTGACGGGGCTGCTGGGCGTGCTGCTCGAACGCCTGTTCTATCCGCCGACCTGACCCGCGCCGGGAGGCGGCTATACGGTTGCCGGCATGGGCATGATCATTGCCGGATTCGGCATGTCGATCGTGCTTGCAAAATATCGCCTTCCTGATTTGGGGTGCAAAGCCCTTGCCGTTTCCGGTTCCGTTCGGCAGGCCGCCTCGAAATCGGCAATCTGACTTTGCCGATGTCCTATCTGTGGATCGTCTCCGCCGCACTCGTGCTGATGTTTGGCCTTAACCTACTGCTGCAAGAAGACAATGGTCGGTTTGGCGATACGTGCGGTCGCCTACAACAAGGACATCGCCTATCTGAGCGGTGTGAACGTGCCGCATGATGATCTCGCTCATCTTCGGCATTGGCTGCGCGCTCGGTGCGGCGGCAGGCGTGCTGATTGGGCCCATCAACTACGTACAGGTGCTGATGGGCGTCGGCGTGCTGATCAAGGCGTTTGCAGCGGCGGTCGTCGGCGGGTTTGGCAGCCTGCCGGGTGCGATCCTGGGTGGACTCCTGGTCGGCGTGGTCGAAAGCCTGGGCGCGGGTTTCGTCTCCAGGAACGCTACAAGGACGTCTATGCCTTCGTACTGCTGATCATCGTCCTGATGCTCAAACCGTTCGGGCATTCTGGCGTCGAAGCAAAGCTGAAGGCCTGAGTTGCAAAGACCACAAAGCAGCCGATTTTGCCTGCACCGGCGGCCGAGCTCGGCGCGACGGAGACTTTGATGATCGCCAGCACTCGCGGCTGGGCAGCGCTTAGCGCAGCCAGGCAGTTTGCAGACCACGAGTTTGTAGGTCGTGCCGTCACGTACGACATGACCGGCGGTCGGGCCGGCAAAGTGCGTACCGATCAAGAGTACAGGCTCGCCGGCGAGCGCGCCAAAAATGCGATGACGCGTGGCCTCGGCTGCTGCGGGGTCGTAGTCGGCGGTTGACGACCACTCGGGGTGCGCCATCTGGCAGGGATGATGGGCGAAGTCGCCCGTGATCATGGCGCGCATGCCCTTCGAGTTGATGAGGACGCTGGCGTGACCGGGCGTGTGGCCCGTGCTCGGCATGAGCCGGATCTCGGAGCAGATCCGGTGGTCCCACTCGACCAGATCGGCGAGACCGCGTTCAAACATCAGGTCGGATGCTGTCGGCAAACACTGGCAGCATGTCGGCTCGCTCGGTCTGCCTGCTCCAGTGCTCGTACTCCACTCGGCCGAACAAATAGCGCGCATTGGGAAGAGTCGGCACCCACTGGCCCTCGACCAGCATCGTGTTCCAGCCGACGTGATCGACGTGCAGGTGCGTGCACAGCACCGTGTCGATCGTCTCACGCGGAAACCCTGCGGCGGCCAGATCCTCGAGGAAGCGCCCGTGCCGGTCGTTCCAAGTCGGGATTCGCCGCTCCTTCTTGTCGTTGCCGAGCGCAGGTATCGACGATGATCCGCCGTCCCGGCGCCTCGACGATAAGCGCGTGGATGCTCATCTTGAGCCGCCCGCTTCTCGTCGGCGAAGTGTGGGATCAGCCAGGCAATAGGAAGGACGGCCTCTCGCGTCGCTTGCGGCAGGATGAAGCGACTGCCACCCGTCGTCTCGAGCTCCACGATCTTCGGTAATCGAGACGTCGCCGATCTGCCATTTCATGGTCAGGCTCTCAGATGCGCATGGGCTGAGCATATCGACCAGCATGTGCAACGAGGCGTGCGAACGTCGGGTGCACGATCCGAAACTTCCGGTAGTCGGTGTGGACCTTCGCCGGTCGCCACGGCATGATGGTGGCTTCGCCGTGGAGGATCGCGCACGTGGCAACGGCATTCGAAGAGGTCATGGGCATTCGCGAGGGCCTTCAGCGGGCTCGAGCAGACCCCAGGCGGACGAAGTGACCGATCACCGGCGCCGATCCGGTATTCTCGACACGCTTCAAGATCGCAGAGACGTGTGCCGCCGTGCTCGGCGGTGTCGGGGTGGCAGTCTCCGACATCTGGGAGCTGAAGACTGGCGGCGCCAGACAAGCCGTGTCGATCGATGCCCGGCATGCGGCAGCTGGGCCTGCGCAGCTCCGCCTACCTGCAGCGACCCGGACCAGACGGCGCATTCAGGCCAGTGGTTAACAAGCATCACGAGGCGATGATAGCGATCACCCAGCCCTGGCCGACGAAGGATGGGCGCTGGGTGCTACCACATTTCGGTCTACCCAACCTGCAGGCGCGGATGCTGAAGCTACTCGGCTGCGAACTCAAACCCGCAGTCGGTCGCCAGCGCCGGTTGCGAAGTGGGACGCGCTCGATCTCGAGGCGGCGATCGACGAGGCGCGTGTATGCGGCGGCATGGTGCGCTCGAATGAGGAGTGGCTTCGCACGCTCATGGCCAAGTGCTGCGCCGCCAAGCCAATTGTCGAGATCTTCAAGATCGGCGACAGCGATCCAGAACTACTACCGCGAGATGGCCGCCCACTGAGCGGCATTCGCGCGTTGGACCTCACGCGCATTCTGGCGGGACCGATGGCTGCTCGAACGCTCGCCGAGCATGGCGCGGACGTGCTTGATGGTGGCGGCGCGAGCATTTGCCCCAGATTACCGAGCATGTCCTCGATACGAGCCACGGCAAGCGCAGCTGCTTCCTCGATCTTACCCAAGGCCAGGATGCGGCGCGTCTGAAGAAGCTCATACAGGGAGCCGACGTCTTCTCGCAAGGGTATCGTCCGGGCGCGATCAGTAAACTCGGGTTTGGGCCTGAAGAGGTCGCCGCGCTCCGACCGGGTATCATTTACGCTTCGATCAACTGCTACGGCGCCGATGGTCCATTCAGTCATCGCGCGCGGCTGGGAGCAGGTTGCGCAGACGATGACCGGCCTCTGTCACGAGGGCCGAACTGCCGCGCGTCCCGATGGCCCCTGCTTTTGCCTGCGGCCGCCTGCGACTACACCACGGGCTATCTTGCAGCTTATGGCGTCCTTCTTAGCGCTCGCCGCCCGCGCGAGAAACGGCGGCAGCTATCACGTTCGAGCGTCGCTTTGCCGGTCGGGTATGTTTATCTACCGGCAAGGAAAGGTCGTAATTTCCTGGGCTGGGTCTGGACTTGTCGGCTACTGAACTAGAGGCGATCCGGATTGAGAGTCGGCCGAAGAGTGGCCCCCTTCAGCACCTCGGACCAATTATCCGTCTTTCCGAAACCGTGCCCCACTGGACGCGTCCTACGCCGCAATTCGGCGGTGACTCACCGGAATGGTTGGAGCAGCGACCAAAGGCATCGCGGTTCAGTAATATTTTCCTACCCACTTGCACTGATAGCAGCGACCCATCGCACCATAGGAGGTGCTATCGGACGGAACGCCTTTGGGGGATTTACGCGTACAGGCGGCCATTGGTGGCTAACAACATCACGTGCCTATCGTGTGGTGTCGAATGCTCCGAGACTGCGAAATATTGCTCGCAGTCGGAGCGCGGCTCAGCAATCAGATGCGCGCTCGTCCTACTGTTTACGGTTCTGCTCCATCATGTGAGCTGCGACAGCTGACCGTAATGTTTTGCGACCTCGTTGGATCGACGAAACTTTCCTTTGAGCTCGACGCTGGGATTTTGCCAATGCCGTGAGGGCGTATCGCGATGCCTGCGTTCGCGTCGTCAAGAATTGGAGAGGCTACACCTCCCGCTATGCCGGACGGCGTGCTAATCTATTTCGGGTATCCACGGGCATCGAAGACGACGCCCTTCGTGGCGTCGCTGCCGCGTGAATTGGTGCACACTATCCCCGAGCTCAAATTTCCAAACTCCATGTCGGACGCCGAGCTTTGCCAAAACTGCAGGCCAGGATCAGCTTGCACACTGGGTTGGCGGTTGTCGGCGACGTCGTGGGTACAGATAGCGCCGAAAGTGACGGAGCCTTGGGCGCCACCCTAAACATCGCGTCCAAACTACAGAACCTTTACGCTTCACCGGGTGAAGTGGTGATCAGCGAGGCAACAGCGAAGCTGCTTCCACCGTCGATCCACTTGCGACCATTGCAAATCGGACCAGATACTCCCGACATTGGTTTTCTGCGTGCTTTTGCAATTACTGACATGTCTCAGGACTACAAGCAGCGTCGGCCTGTATCGAAGGGCTCGTTTGTTGGTCGGCATAGCCTCCTTCAACGCGTGCTCCGCGCGGCTCGGCGCGACTGCAGATGAGCCAATAGGGCTTTTGCTCAGCGGTGAGCTAGGCATGGGCAAGAGCAGGTTCGTGCAGGAAGTTATCGCTCATGCGGGCACTTCGATCGCGTGGATCGAAATTGCATGCAACGCGCGGCGGGCGGACGATTCCATTGCACCCCTTCGTGACTGGCTCGATGACTCGGATAGCAGAGAATTACCTACCGATAGCCTCATTGCAGCTACCGATCGTCTCAGCGAAACTTCGACTATTCCGGTGATCGATGCGAATTGCTGTTTTGCGGACCTGATGAAATTGTTCGCGCATGCGCCACGCGTGGGCCTCATCATCGAGGATGTTCACTGGGCCGACTTAACAACCATAGAATTCATCGTCGAGATCTCTATCAACGGCCACGCGAGGTCGTTTCTTCGTCTTAATGACCTCGCGAGCGCCGGTAAATGATGCGCTTCTGGGGTCAGGTCACCTGGCTATAGAAAAGTTAGAGCGCTTACCACCGGGAGACGCTGCTTCGCTTGCTCGAGCATTAAGTGCGGAGAAGCGGTTTGACTTCGTTCCAGCTTACACAAATCGTCGGACCATGCAGATGGCGTTCCGCTTTTCATAGAAGAGTTTGCAAGAGCTGTATTCGACGAGGATCCGACGTCAGATCACATTCCGATCACATTGCGCGATTCTACTGATGGGGTTTTGGACAGCCTTGGTGCGGGTCGAAATATTGCACTTTGCGCTTCCATCTTCGGGCGGCGTTTCAACTACGTGCATCTCAGGGAGCTTTTGGGGCTCGATGATGGCGAGTTGGCACCTGCGGTAAGAGGCCCTGACAAAAGCACAGAATTGCTCGTGCAGGCAGGAGAAATGCCGGATGCATTGCTCGAATTTCGCCACGTCCTTTCAGAGATATTGCCTACTACACGTTGCTAAAGTCCGAGCGGGAGCGATGGTGCCATCGTGTAGCGCAGCTGGCAGCCGCTGGAATTCTTCCAATCAAGGGTTCCATATTGGAGCTCCTTGCCATGCACCATTCACTGGGCGGCAGCTACAAAAGTGCAATCGAGCTATTGGCTCAAGGCGCCAGAGTCAGGCCATGCAGCGGTGGGCCGTCGCTGAGGCGCTTGCCCACATACGTAGCGGTTTAGAAGATTGCCAAAATTTGGCAAAGGACGATCCGGCCGGAGGCGGCTCGCCTGGAGCTGGATCTGCTGGGACAGCTCGCGACACCCTTAATTGCCGTTACCAGCTGGTCAAGTCCCGAGCTAGCAGCGCATCTATGCGTACGCTCATGAAGCTTTGTCAGGCTATTTCGTCGGAGGATGCAGAGTTTGAATTGCAAAGGGCCTTTACAATCTTCATCTGTTGCGAGGCGAGTTGGGAACGGCAGATCAAACAGCTGACCGGCTACTGGTTACTGCCCGCGCCATTGGGGATCATGACAGGCGTGATACGCTGCTTTTGGTAGCGCTCCGTTCAAAGGCATTGCTCGACGTTCTGCGGTGCTTGCCATCAGTAGCAGCACGGTCGTTGCTTGATGAGATGCTCTCCTTGCACGATCCACAAAAGCATATGGGTCACGCCTTTCGTTACGGCACGGACCCGGCCGTTCTGGCTTTGTCGTATCTTTGCTTGGATGGACGTGATCGACGGGCAGACCGCGCTCGCCGGGAAGAGAGTAACGGACGCACTGAGTGCGCGCGCAAGCGGAGGGGCATGTCTTTAGCATCTGCTACGCACTCTGCTTTGCCGCCTCTTGTGCTCAGTTGTCGGGAAGTGGACAACGCTGCCTGCATACGCCAAAGAGGCGTTTCGCCTTGGAAATCAATTCAATTTCCAATATTGGCTCACGTGGGCACAGGCCATCCGGGGATGGGTCAAAGGACTGGATGAACCGCCAGACGGCATCGCACTTAATTGAGCGAGCACTGGGCGGGGATATTTGGCAACTGGGTCGTCGCTATTTGCGCCGTACTTCGACGCGCTCGTATGCAACGTCGCGCGCGATCCGCGGGGCTAGAAGAGTTTTTCGGCCCAAGAGGCTAGCCTCAAGGTCCACGCGAAAGAGACTGGTGTTTGGTTCTGGGAAGGTGCTCTAAATGCCCTACCACTGGCCCAGTCATGAGCATCCGAGGCGAACTACGAACCCACATCCGTTGTGAGGATGAGGTGAAGGCAGTGCTAGGCATCCCGGACGACGTTGATACCTTCTGCCATGATGCCGATCGGCTATCCGGAGGGCAAATTCGGGCCTGTTGCCAGGCGTCCCGTTGCCGAGGTGGCTTACTCCGATCGCTGGTCACGTGCGTCGCCAAGTCTCTGAACGAGAAGACATAATCTCTGTGTTTGCTAGGTGTGTTTTGAGTTTCGGTAAACGCAGATCGCGGTGGCACCATAGCCGCACATCTTCGGAAGTTCACGTTGCTTGGGTGGGATCATTGGCGATCCAAAGTGTAATTTTCCGACTGTCCGGTCTGCGCCTTAGGGTCTTGTTGTCCCGTCACGCTCAGCCGTGAGATCGCGTAGCAAGGATGTCTCTACTCAATCCGCGATGACGTGAGCTCTGTATCCGAAAGCCGAGAAAGATCTTCATAAGCGGCTGCAGCGTAATTATCGGCACACCTCTTCAGCCACTTGTGGAGCGACTGCGCAGCCGCCCAAACTAAGCGGAGCGAGTTCCGGCACAGTTGCAGGTGACAGCATCTCTGGCTGGGAAACAAAACTTTCATGCATGTTCATGGGCCGCACCTATAGCGTAGGGCGAAGATCACTTGAGCAATTGGCGGACGAGGTTCTACGCATCGAACCCGCGAAAGGGCTGTGCTCTGGAACACAACCTGGCTGCAGCGGCGCGGCCTCGGATGCCCAAGTACGTATGCTGGCAAAGAGCCCCGCCCTTCGTGCGGAAACGCGATTGACTATGCCCCGCGAGAGGCTCATCAGGTTTGAGGAAAGATGAAGGTCTTTTGTTTGGACACTGGTCGCGCGCTGGCGCGGCGGCAGGCCAGCCACGGGACCAGCCTCGGCTGAACGTGCGACCCGGATGTCGGCCCATTCGTTAGGGATCCGACGCTGCCCTGGCAAATCACCACGAAGCGTGTCAAGTTTAATGACGATAACCGCGTGCCGAAGGCTACGACCGCTTCGTGTACTGAGAGCTTCTCGTGAGGATCTACGACCCAGCCGATGACAGTCTAATAGGCGAGTTTGGGCTTACCGCCGGCGGCTGGGACAATTGGCGTAAAGGGGTGGGAGCGGTGCTCCATGGTGGTGCGAGAGCCGATCCCGAGCCGACGTTTCTTTTTCCGGATACGCTGGGACAAGAACCTTCCTCTGCGCATGGAGTTGTGGGTGAAGGAGTTCGACGAGTATTCCCAGCAGCCGAAGTCACTTTACGGTTCACCGCGCAATATTATCGAGTACGCCATTGCGGTGAACAATGAGGTGACCGCCGACATGCAGCGAATGCGCTTGATGACTATCGAGGATCGTCTGCAGGCGGATGAGACCTACGACAAACTCAAGGCCGAGCGAGAGCAGATGAGGAAAACCCTTCTCGAGAGACGAACGGTTAGGACCCACACCCCACGGCGCTGGATGACCGCGAGTCCACTTGCCCGCCTACCCACTTTACTCAAATCCAAATGGAGCCGGCGCCGATGTTGCCCCAACGAACGATTAGCCTATTCGCCCATTTCGCAACGTCCTCTCCCTCGTGCTTCCTGAACACAAACGCCTGGCCGTTTGGGTGATTGTCAATGTCGAGGAATGGGACATTCGCCTGCCCATGCCCCGCACCGTCATCACCCGCCTGCGGGCGGCTCGCCCATGCCCGACGTGCCCAATTGGGCTTGGCACGAATGACGGCAACCGGGTTGGCTTCTGGCGCCTCCGGAGGTTATTCGACGAGTTCCGATCTCCCAGGAACACTTGCCAGTCTAACGGCTGAGCCATTGCCGCCTACGAGGCGATTGTTCGGGCCGCGCGCGATCGGCAACTGGGAATTCATGGGCCACGGCTTTACCCAACAGAATATGCAGAAGGTCGGAAGACGAGGCCGCGAGACATCGTCACGCACCGCCGAGGCGATCGCTCGATTCACGGGCCGTCGCCCGCGCGGTTGGCTCGGACCTGGTCTTACCGAAACCTGGGAAACGCCGGACCTGCTCGTGGAGGCGGGCTACGAGCTACGTCTGCGGATTGGGTGCTGGACGACCAGCCGGTGCGTCTGAAATACCCGCTCGGGGCCGATCGTCCAGCGTGCCCTATACGCAGGAATGCAACGACGTGGCGATGATGCTGATCCAGCACCATGACGGCCGCCGAAGTACCGCTGACCGGGCTATCGACCAGTTCGAGCAGACTGCGTCAAGGATCGCCAAAGACTCCGCGCGCGTCATGGCGCTGGTCGTCCACCCCTACATCATGGGCGCTCCACACCGCCTGCAAATACTTTCGCAAGGCGATTGAGCACATCTCGCAACGGCTGGAGATGCCCCGCTCTGGACTGGCGACCAGATCCTAGATTGGTATCGGGCCGCGGGGCCGCCTAGGCGAATGACAGGCGTGTGTGATTAGCCGACGCAGCCGAGGAACGCGATGAAAGACCCTCGCCAATAGCTTGGGAGTGGGTCACGCCAGCCGGACTTGGGATCCGAGTGTGCTGGCGCTTGTAGCAGCGAAAAAGCCCGACGAGAGCTACCGACATTTGCGGGGGATGGTCAGTGTGCGGCGCGGCACAAGTCGCTGACGCGCATAGTGGTAGGGACGGCCAGGCGACAATGATAGGTTCCCAGGTTGTGGAACGTATAACATAAATTCATGGTAGAATATTCGCTCCGAACACTGAGTACGGGATGGGCTTATCTACGGTTGGCGAGAGCAGGTGAGCCACGCCCATCGTCTTTCCCCGATCAATGGGGCCCAAAGCGCATGGTCGGCGCCGCGTGACTTCGATGCGGGCAAAGCCCGTCGCCGCGCGGCTTCATAATGTGGGAGAGTATAGGGAGCTCATCCGCCAAAGAGGTGGAGACTCATGGTTTGGGGCGACCCCTGACTTCCGCAACGACCTTTGAGATCTATGACGCACCTATCGCTGGTCCACGGGCGCTGTTGCCTTCGGCCACCTTGCGGATGCTTCCGGTGACGGCAACACCCCCGGCCAAGGTGGTGTGCCGGAAGCGCAGATTGTGGCTGGCCACGCTGCATGGCGCGAGCCGCCGGATCGCGCGGGTCACGCAAGCCCGGTAGCCGCGCGTGGGGCCGGAGCATATGGGTTGCCAGCGCCGTGGCACTATGCGGATAGTAGAGGCCAGGCGCGAATAACTCACCAGCTGGCAGCCGTGCAGATAGGTCAGCCGGGACGGTGGAGGTTTCAGCAGCTGGCGTCCCCGACGCTTCCCGTGCGCGTGAGACGGCGGCGATGCCAGGCGGCAATCTTATGCGTTGAGGTCGTGGATCAGGCCTGACGTAACCTCGGCTCCCAGCCAGCAAGACGATAATGCGCTGTCCCCCGCTTGGCACTGGCCTTCCCATCCGAACGGGTAGCGGTCGGCAACACTCTTCCTAAGTCAGCCGGTCAACTGTCCCGAAAACCCCTGACGACGGACAGGCGGCCATATGGCCGACCCGCCTCAGCCTTCACCAAGGACTTTAACGCCTGTTCACCACTGATGAAGGTCGTCGGTCCAGTGTGGTCCCAATTCGCCGGGACGGCCGCAGTAGTGAATCGACTGCTCATTCAGAAAACCTTGAACGGTCTCCAGCGCCTGATGTAGTTCCAGATCGTAGATCACGTTGGCACGCGGTTGATCGCCAGTATCCCGGAAGCAGGATCCCGGTCCGTCTCCCGAACGAGCGCAGTGGCGCAATCCGGGCCAAGACCTCCGCCATATAGTCCTCAGGAGCCTGCACCAGCGCTTGTATTTATCCGAGAAATAGATTTCGGCCTGAATAGTTATTCGGGGGCGGCAGAAAGCCCGGCGAGAACATGTGCGGCAGGTTCACTCGCGAAAAGACGATGTCTTTCGTGGTCGTAGGAAATAGGTGATGGCGGTCCCGCTGAAAGATCCTCCGGTTGATGCCGAAATTAGAAGAGCGCAACGGTTGTGAGAAAGCCAGCCTTCCCGCGGCGGCGAGCAACCGCCGGCGCACCCACGACCAAGCGGCACAGTCCGGCGGAAGTGCTGGACGATATGACGCCTGAGTATTTCGTGGCTTGACGCCGTTGGCGAAGCGAAGGCATTTCTCGCGAGGATCCAGCGAAAACAAACTGGTGTTGATACAAGCCGAACTGTCTGGCGAACGGTTCGATAGGTCAGCGGAACTGCCGTGCGACGGAGCGAGATGGCAATTCACGGCGCGAAACCCCACGGACTCTTCGAGGGCGCTGCGCAGAAGTTCCTCGAGACGAAGGTACATTCGCGGACCGATCCAGTCCGCATCAGCCTTCATCCATGGTCGTGGTGTGATACTGTGCCGTACACGATAGGAAACGTCTCTGCGAACGTGTTCCCGTAAGTCGCGCAGCTTATTGCCTTAGTTCTTCTGGGTCTTGGAGCGGGGCGGCTGGGCTGCAGTTAGTTACGAAAACCACAATGACCTTGATGATCAGGATCTTTGGCAGTTTGCGCAGATGGATCTGCACCGGGTGCGGCACGCGCAGTCCGTGCCAATAATTGTCGACAGAGCTTCAGTAGTTCCTCGTACTGTCCCTGATCGCCCTCAGCTGGGAGATAAACCCTGACGTGCGCGTAGCTGAGTAGAAACAGTGACTGCCTTTCGCGACGAACAACAAACCAGGGCCGGATAGCGGAGCGAACGTGACCTCCGGAAGAAGCCGTTGCAGTCATAGCACGAACGGGACCCCCGCTTCTAGTGTGTAGCTGGCGCCGGATCTGACATCTCGGTCCCCGAGAATCCTCGCTTGTACTGTTTTGCAGGCATTCGCCGCGTTTCTCCTGCTGCAGGGTGAGCATCACCAATCGATCGTACAGTTCATTCAGGCAGAGACACCGCGGGCGTAGCTGGACGGCGCTAGAATGCACGCAGGGTGTCGGCGACCTGCACGGGCTCGAGCGGCCGGTGGCTGGCGAGCGCGCGCATAGGGAAGCGGGGCGCTGGTCGCGCTCATCAGTCGCACAAGGTGTCCACAAGGTCGGCCGTCCTGGTCTGGGGATCCCGGTTCTGAGATCGACCGATTGAATAACCATGCCTGCTGTCGGTGGCGGATCTTTCGCGGAACCCGTCCACGACGTCATCGACATACAATCTAAAAATAAAACATGACGCCCGCTCGCATCTTAATTTCAGCGCCAGGTTGCAGGCAGCGAATGGTATGGCGGAATGAGTTTGTTTCATCTCTGCAGCTGGCCAGACCATGAAGATCGGCGATCGACACCGGCAGCCCGTAGAGCGATGGCACATGCGCGCATACGTGAGACCTTATTCACTTCACAAGGCGTACGGCGATTTGGAACCAACTGGCCGGAGCTATCGGAGCTCCACCAGCTGAACCAGTGAGGATGACGCGTTTTGCAGCTGGTATCCCCGGAGTTGAAGGCACGGGAACAGGCCGGGATCGTGTATGCAGGTTGCTGTGGAAGTGACGGCAGCAGGTGCGCCTGGAGGCCCGGGAGCACCCGCGACGTGGCTCGCCGAGACGGCTGGACGGAAACGTGGCTCCACGGCCGCAATGAGCTGGAGCCATTAGTGCTGCATCGGTCAGATTCATCGCCTCCAATGGCGTTGGTACGCAGTAAACTGCACGGTCCGCGGCCCACAGCATGAACCTGTGGCGCCCTCGGCCGCCAGCCGATCGCAGAGCGCGCTACCGATGAAACCCGCGCCGCCGGTGATGAGCGCAGTTGAACCGCTGGAATTGGCTACTCTGGCGGCCACGCCCGCTCATCCTCGCAGCCGTAACTGACCAGCCTGCACCCAATCGGCGCGCCCCCGAGCAGGTGCCAGGAACGGCAGGCCGAGCGCCTCGCGGTATCGAGCAGCGTGGCGCTGCATCCATCGAGAGAGGTTCTGTGAGCTCACTGCAGCTCGAGGCGCGCTACGGCGCCGTTAAACCGACCCCCGCGCCCAACCGCTCACTCCTTGGGTGAGGAGGTTGCCAAACGGCGGTTTTCCCTGCACGATGTCGGGCATCACCCGGATCAGCCGGCCAGGAATCGCCGGAGCTGCCCTAGGCGTCACGAACGCGATCAATGAGCGCTGCCGCGGCGCGGCAGGCGAGCGTCTATGTGGCAGCTCCGTCATCAGCCCAATCTCCCGCTACAAGACCCAGGCGGGCGACAGCACTGCCGCGGCGACGGTATTCGTCTCCGTGAAAGCCAGACGATGGGACCCAACGTGGCAGAGTGGGACGAACAGAAACCGGACCTCTGAAGCGGCGCGGTGCTTCTTCCGCCGAAAATCCTGCGCCAGGAGTGCCCCGACTCACGACACTTCGGATAGACCGTCGCCGTCCCAGCAAGGTGTGGCAGACGTGCGTCGAGACCAGAATCTTCGCCCGGCTCTGTACGCTGGCAGATACAGCCTCGAGCCGTAGCTCAGGCCGCCAGGCGCAATCCGGGGAGTCGATGCGAACGCGGTATTCCGCTTTCGGTCAACTGCGTCAGGAGGCTGTGCGCGGCGCAAAAATCCCCACGCACATCGCAGTAGGTAGGTGGGCGGCGATACGGGATCCAATCTGACGATCCGATCTGCATGCAAGACGCCGCAGCAGTCCCAGCTCTGAACCGATGAACCGCAGACCCATTGAACCGCACCGATCGTCCGACATATGCGCTTCCCAACGGGCACATTAGTCTCGCCGGAATATTCCCCGTTGCTGTCCGAAGCGGCCGCCTCTAATGGGATTTTCCTCGCAGGAAAACTGGCTATATGTCTTTCGTTGAAGGAAGTCGGGCAATCAGTCGTCGCCGAGGTACCCCTTCCCTGTCGGCGCCGGCGGACACGCAACGGCAGAACGACCGGGATCATGGGGCAAAGCGCACCGGGGGCGTCCGATTGGCAGGCTCTCAGCGTTTCATTGCCAATCCAACTCACCATCGTTTTCTTGTGGCGTCGTGGGCCAGCGTCTTCAGTCGATGCTTGCGGTCTCTTCCTTGAGGACCATCATGAGTCACGCATGCTTTCGTGGCTCCTTAGTAGTGGCTACATAAGTTCAAACATAATCGCCGACCATGGGCGAAGTCGTGCCGATTTACAGGCGCAGTTTCGTCGGTCACCAGTGCGAGCTTCATATGTAATCGCGTCAATCTGCGATAGGTGCACGGCGCGCGCAGATGCCCCGCAAAGTAGCTGGTGGCGTGAACCAGTCTGAGGTCCATCTCTGGAGTGCTGTCTTTCAGCGGAAGACGGCCCCAGGCCACGCCAGAACTCGCTCCGCCTCTCTGGGAGTTCAACCGCAGCTCCATGGACTTCAGCGGGAATAGGCGGTAGCGTCGCGATCCAGGCCTGGACAGCACGGCCCCGCGGGAGCAGTCACAGCAGTTCCACGACGCGGGACATTTCTGGTTGCAATGTCCGCGTCTGTCGGGACCGAAAATTCCAGCCACCCGCAAACTCCCTTAGGATCCCGGCGGAGCGCCTCCGCCAGGGTAAGGTGAAGCCGCTCAGGCAAATCAAGAACATGCTGCCAGGCGTCTGATGGCATCCCGGATTGCGAAGAATCGCAGGTTCACCCTTGGGCCAGCGCCGCTATGGTATCCGGATGAGTTGATGCGGCGTCCAGTCGCCCCCGCCAGTAACATTATCCCCGCGCGCGCGCTCGTAAGACCAATCTGGCAACCGGTCCCGCCCGTCGCCCGAAAAGTACGACTGGCGGGAAAGCGCCTGCGACCAGTTCCGCGCAGGCTTTGCTGCTGAGAATATCGATCGCGGCCGCCGTGGATATGTTCGTCTTGGCGGTAACCCCGCGACCCAGCCGCGGTTCTCATAGACCTTTGTCGGTCGTCACATTGACGACGGCGCACCCTGCCCCGCAGGCCTCGCATCGGTATCGAGCACGCTGTGTTGTTCCGAATCCAACACTGGCCCAGTGAACAGGTCTCGACGGGATCAGCATACGCCTCCGCAGTAACAACGGAACGGGCCGCGAGATGCAGGATCACATCCGGTTCGATGCGTGCGATCCGGGCGGCGACCATTGGCTCTCCGCGATCATCGCCGGCTTATAGAATCAACGACTCCCTCGCCGATAGCCGCCTCGCTCATAGAGACCGGGGTTGGCGGGTGGTGGCAGCGAATAGCCATAAACCCTGGAGCACACAAAATCCGAACGGAAAGCACAC
>ERZ1370068.7784-contig-6680_pt1 | contig 34797 bp, 61 predicted proteins | sample MGYA00561227_ERZ1370068 | MGnify/ENA primary metagenome ERZ1370068 (study PRJEB38410, sample SAMEA6850437) | metagenome | study: Metagenomic assessment of the ecological functions of the soil: analysis of the soil microbiota associated with the...
ATTGTACTTCGTTCAGTTACGTATTGCTGTACGCCTCCATGAAGTATTGCCGGGCCTCCTGGTCGTACGGATCCTGTTGCACTGACAACTCAGCGTCGCGAATCGTGGCGTTCACGCTGTTCAGATTGGCTTCAGCCGACGCCTTCATCATGGCGGGCGCCTGCACAGCGCTCACTGCCATCGAAGTCTGCTGGTCCTCCGCTGCGGGACGCTTCGCCTGAAGCTTTTCCGCCAAGGGGCAATCACCGCGGGCGACTCAATCACCTGTTTCCCGGCCTGGTCAGAATTTGTCGTTGGCCTCGGATTCAGCCAGAAATGCGGCTCCATGGCGGTCAGCGCAGCGCGATCCGGTGCGCCGGCTCACACCCGGTCGCCATCCCTCCCAAACGCTGGCAGCCAGCTTCTACGAGGCTGGGGAGGGTGAATGACACCCTCCCTTCGTAATTCCCGCCTCAATCATGTTCCAGAGACGCGGCGATGGTTCATCGGCTTCCCGCGATGCGGCAGCCTGTCGAGACGATCACGTTCAGGTCCTCGACCAGCTCAGAACATGCAACACAGGAAGTCCAGGTGCGCTTCGAGTTCAGCAGTCCGCTGGCCCTCAGAGACGCTCTCCGGTAGCACCCGATGGCGCTCACTACGGTTCATACGACCTCGCCTCTCCCCGATACCGCTAGCAACTGCCTCTCTTGCGCTCTACAAGCCCGTTTGGCACTCTTCGGCTCTGTTGGACTTCAAGAATTGTCACGCAACTGCGTCCGTCGCCTTGTGTAATTGCGACTTGCTATTTCCAATCCGAGCATCCAACCATGCCCGGCAATTTCGTTGTGTTCGAGACCCTCAACGTCATGGAGGACAAAATAAAACCGCGATGCAATATCCGGGGGGCAGGCGATCAACGGCACGCTGGCTAACTGCAGGCGGTCGATCCCGATCCCGACGGTTGCAAATCATCGGCTCCGTAATCACGCTTTTGCGTATCTTCCTGCGCAACTTCGGTCGTGTCGTCGAGCGGCACAACCTGAAGGCCCACTTTGCAGTACATGAGCACGACATTGACCGATGACGATCCGAAGGCAGACTCACCGTACCGATCTTCCGAAACAGTTGCAGGAAAGCTTCCTGCGCTAGATCTTCCGCTTCAGCCGTATTCGCGACATGCGCAGGCAAAGCGAGTACACACGGCGTTTGTGAAGGTTGTACAGCACCTCAAACGCCTTCGGCGTCCACTGTTTTGCTCGCTCGATCGCTTCGGCTTCCGGAAAGCCCTGCTCGTTTCCGGGTCGGTCAAGTCGCCTTTCCCGGCCGCATCAAACTCGGGTGCGAGATAAATATCTTTACGTTGTACGGCTTGCGAGGCTGGACGCGGAATTTCGCCGAGCCGCCCGCCATGGGTAGAATACCCAAACGCATATCACCAGGGACTTGCCAACCCCCGGCATCCGACGTGACTTCGGTTTCGCTCGAGGGGCCATCCCACGCGGTCTTGACGGCCCTTTTTCCTCCGCTTTTGATGATCAAGACGATGTTTTCGTCGTAATTGTTTCTAACCCGTGACTGTCGGCTCCAGTTTCCCGTATCCGCAACAAAATCGCGAACGTCAGGCCTACGAAGCCCAAAATTGAGAAAATCCACATTCCCAGCCCGTATCCGCCCGGGTTGTTCAGGGCCAGCGTGCGAATAATCGTTCGCCTTGCCAATCAGCAGGTTCATGGCGAAGAAGCCAATCTGCTGGATCAACGTCATGAGAGCATAAGCGGTTCCCAGCCGCGACTGGTCTACGATGTAGGCCACCGCAGGCCACATGACCGCCGGGACCAGCGAGAAGGCGATTCCCATCATCGCTACCGGCACGTAAAGGGAGATGTTGGTATAGGCCATCATCAGGTAAACCGGCATCAGCAGCAGCGACGCAACACCATCGTGGCGCCGACGCTTTGCCGACTCGGTCGGCGAGCAGTCCAAACAGCGGCGTCGCGATCATCGCTGCGAACGGCAGCAGGCTGTTCAGCCGTCCGCTTGCTGTAGCCGAAGTGACGCCACCTGGACTCGATTCGAGGCCAGACTCGCCTCCTTGCACGCCAGAATCTTGTTGGTAAAGAAGACGTCAATCGCAAACGTGCGGAAAGGGAAGATTGCCGAGTAGAACGTAAAGCACAGTCCGACGACATACCAGTACGACTTGTTAAACCGGAAGATTTGGTTGAACTCGAGCTTGTCGATGTCGCCGCTCTTACCGAGTTACATGGCGACCTTCGGCATTGCTCTCAAAGAACCGAGTAAACCAGCGCCGTGACTACGCCTGCAGTCGCCCCACCGCAATCATGAGCGGTCCTTGCCAGCTGGGTTCTCCGGCGGGGCCATGGGGATAGAACACCGACTTGGCCCAACTGGGTGAGTTAGTCTGCCGCTACCGAAGCCAGTCGGGCAATCGTTAAGTTGATGCCGAATGCGAAGCTCAGTTCTTTGCCCTTGAACCATTTTGCTAATGCGGTCGTGACGGCGACGATCATCGACTCGGCGCCTAGGCCAAGCACGGTGCGCCCGGCGATCATCACGGCGGGCTGGCCCTTGTACGCCGTGATCGCGGCCCCGATGAGACACAGGACAGCAAAGAATGCGGATCGCCTTCTTCGTGCCGATCCGGTCGATCACAATGCCGCCAATCAGCAGTGTGAGGACTGCTGGCGACGCTGTAGCTTGAATTCAGCCACCGCAAACTGCGTGGCAGAAAACCCAAGCTGTTCTTTAAAAATTCGCTTCCAGCGGATTGATGCTGTCGTAGATGTAGTAGTTCCCGCCCATCGCAACGCTGATGAACACGAGCACCACCCAGCGATAGAAAACTGACGGTCTTGGACGTGAGGTTTCAGGCATGAGCGTTGTCCATTGGGAAGAATTGGCCTTGTGCGCTTATGGAGTCGACACGGCGTGGCTCGGAGGGAAACGTCAACGCCAAGAAGATAGCAGATGCTCGACCGGATTAAAGACAGAGATTCTGCATGAATCGAAAGGCGGGTATGGTGGCCCGCCTTCAGAAACGAAATTTAAAGTTCTCGACTGCAGCCGCTATGACCCGATGTTCTCGCTCTTGCCGCGATACTTCACCGCGCCGTTGTTCTGATTTTGACGTTCCACGTCGTCGTTGCCGTAGCGATGGCCAGCCTTCTTGATGCCAGCCTTTGCCAGGCCGGCGCTGTTCCCCCAACGCTGCTGTACTCCAATCGGGCTGAACCGAGATCGCACATTAGACGAGCCTCCCGCATCGCCCGATGACCTTCACGCATGGGTTGCATCGGCATGGGGCCAAACCCGCGATCTGAGACTTCCGGCACTCCCGGCCCGTACCACACCGGAACGGACATCACCGATCCCGACGAGCCCTCTCCGTTCTCAAGCGTCGAGGTCGCGTGCTCCCGCAACGTTGCCGGCGAGTCGCGCTGGTTGCGCCGACCCGGATTTGCAAGAATACGTCGAGAGCGAAATACTCGGCGGCTGACGATTTGAAAGGCGCGAATGGCACTCCATATGTGTAGCCTGACATCCCGATGCCACTGGCCCACCCTGTAGTGACCGTTGCTTGTCCTTGCGCGAACCAGAGCGGGACAAACAGCAACCATCACCAGCACTACTGTTGCATACACCTGACGCATACCTGGCCTCCAGAACAACTTTGAGATCGGATTCTATGTCGGAACGCCCGCATCCGTCTTGATGAATTACTGTGTGCTTTAGCGCAAAGTCTTACAGCTTCGCTTGATGGTGGAATAGAGGCTAGCTGCCGATGTACCGTGCGTAGAGGCTACGCGCTACCGCAGTGTCGGTCGTACCTTTGATGATGGCCCTGCCGTCCGGAAACAATGTGATCTCGTAAGGCTCGCGCCAGAACTTGAGGACGAACTCATTGTGCCGCACGTTGCCGAGCGGCTTGAGCTTCGCACTCATCTCACTGAAGCTGAGCGGACGATGCTTGCTCATGAATTTGCACGGAATTTCTTCCGCACAGCGTGATGTGGGCCGACCTTCACCGGCCAGATGGATGAAATCGCGTTTGCCGCAGGCGCGGCAATCAGCGCGGTGATTGCGCATTAAGTTCCGCGGTTTCATTTCGCCAGACATCCCACGACAGAAGCGTTCGTCGCAGCTTCGCTTCTGCGCCAACTAGAATTTTGATCGCTTCCGTGGCTTCGATGGAAGCGATAAGGTTCACCGGCAGGAATTTAGAATTCCAGATGTTTCACAGGTCTCGGACGGCACCGCGAGGCGAGTCCGGAAAAAATGCAGGCCAGGGCACGCGTACGCCCCGGCAGCACATTGAGCGTTACACCGTAGCTCCCAACCGCCGCAGCATAAATCCAGGGCACAGCGTGCTTCACCGCGTAGTCATTCACCAGATAACGCGTCTCGAAGTTGTCCGTCCCATCAAGGACGAGTGCGCTGCACTTCTAGGAGCGACTCGACGTTGGACGGCGTGAGATCGGCAACCTTTGCATCCACGTCAACGTCGGAATTGAAGGCAGAAATTTTTTTGCTGCCGCGATTGCTCGGTAGCGATTCTCAGCATCCGATTCGTCGAACAGCGTCTGGCGCTGCAGATTGCTCGGTTCCACGTAGTCGCGATCGATGATGCGAAATCGTCCCGACTCCAGCCCGTGCAAGCAGGGAAGCAACCGCCGACCCTGTAGCTCCGCAGCCAACAATGGCAATTCGCGCCGTCCTGAGCCGCTTTTGGCCGACCTCGCCGACACCTTGGAACAACACCTGTCTCGAGTAGCGGTCTCTGGACTCTAAGGACATACCAACCTTTGTCGAGCGAACCCTTTATTATATGGTGCGGTCTCATTCCAGTCGCAGATTCACACAACACTGCCCCGTGGGTTTTGCATCGCATCACCATATCCACGAGGGCATCGCCGAGTAATTGCGTGCTAGGAGTCTTATTGCGAGTCGAGGGGCGTTGTACAGATTCCTGCTGGCGGTGCTCGCGGCCACGTGTGCGTTGGCCGCGGCTCAGCAGCCTGCTCCGCCAACGGGCCCTCCGGCGGATATCCCGGCTACGCAGACACCGGCGGAAACTACCGCTGATCTCGCAGGCATTCGTCCCTACCTTGGATTGAAAGTCCATCGCACGCTGTTTCCCGGATTGCCTGAGAGCGAGCAGGACGACCTTAGAAAGGTCATCCCGATCAAGGTCGGCGGAGTCATCACTCGCGAGGGTATTCACGACAGCATGCAGTCAATCCTCGGGACAGGCCGCTTCGCAGATGTCCAACTCGAAGCCACGCGCACCGATGATGGAAGCGTTGATCTAGCGTTTGTCACCGCAAAAGCTTTTTTGTCGGCGACATTCGAGTCGAGGGCAACGCTGAGCGTCCGACTGCTAATCAAATCGTCAATTCGAGCAAGCTGCAACTAGGAGAACTTTTACGAGCGCGAAAAGGCCGATCGCGCAGTGAGCAACATTAAGCGCGTGATGCAGGAGAACGGCTACTACCGCGCCGCGGTGACCATGACCGAGTCTCCGCGGGCCGCTGATCAGTTGATGGATCTTAGAATCAGTATCATTCCGGCCCGCAAGCAACAATCGGGCAGATCAGGGTCACGGGCGATCCGGTCTACCCCAAGGGCCAGATTGAAGATATTGCGAAGATGCATGCGGGCGACCGCGTCTCGGTCGATCGCGTCAGCCGCGGATTGCAAAAGAGTCCGTAAAAAATACGAGAAGCAGAACCGGTTGCTGGCGCAGGTGGCGATTGCCGAACGCATCTACCACTCCGAAAACAACACCGTTGATTTCACGTTCCGCATCGTCCCCGGGCCAACCGTCGAAATCAATGTCGAGGGTCACAAGGTGCGCCGGGGAAACATCCGCAAGTACGTTCCCGTCTACGAAGAGGGCGCGCTCGATGATGATCTCTTAAACGAAGGCCGCAGAAATCTCTTGGATTACTATGCAGACGCGGGATATTTCGATGCCAGTGTCGGCATACGCAAGCATGGCGAGACCAATGGCCCCGAATATCAAGTGACCCACTTTATCGATCCCGGTGAGCGTTACAAACTGGCGTCGGTCAAAATAAATGTGACCTCGCCTACTGGCAGTCCCTTGTTTAACGAGGAAGACATCCGCTCGCGCATGCAGGTTCAGCCCGCGGCTCGCATTCTTTCCCACGGCAAATACAGTTCGCTACTGCTCAATGCGGATGTTCGAAACCTCCAGGAGCTGTACCGCAGCAACGGCTTTCGCGACGTCAAAATCGAAACCGCGGTCGACACGAAGTACCAGGGACACCCCAACCTCCTGGCTGTTTCCTTGAAGATTGATGAAGGAGTGCAGACCAAGGTCGGCGACTTGAAGATCGTTGGCAATTCGAGGATCCCGACAAGCAATTTTGAGCAGTACCTTGCCACTTCCGCCGGCCAGGGCTATTCAGAGCTGAATCTCGCGCAAGATCGCGATACGGTGTTGAACCTTTACTACGATCGCGGTTTTCCAAACGCCAGTTTCGATATAACCACCGACCCGGTTCCGTCTGATGCGCACAGTATTAATGTCCTCTATTACGATCAAGGAGGGTGAGCAATTCTTCGTCAACCGCGTGATCGTGAGCGGGCTGGAACACACCAAGCGTTACGTAGTGCGGCGCGAACTTCAGGTCAAGCCGGAGGCGCCCCTGAGCCAGGCTGGCATGCTTGAATCCCAGCGTCGCCTCTATGATCTGGGCATCTTCAGCGAAGTGAACACGGCCGTGCAGAATCCGAACGGGGTCGAAGAAAAGAAGAATGTTCTCTTCGACCTGCATGAGACAAAGCGCTACACGTTCGACTATGGTTTCGGTTTTGAATTTCAAACGGGTCAGCCGGATGTTGGCAGCAACCAGCCGCTGGGACAAACTGGTGTAAGCCCGCGCGTCTCCTTCGAGGTCACAAGGCTCAACCTCCGTGGACGCAATCAGACGGTCACATTCAAAACGAACCTCAGCCGCCTTCAGCAGCGCGTATTGCTCAATTATGAAGCGCCGCAGTGGAGCAACAAAAACCTCCGGCTGTCATTCACAGGCTTTTTACGACAATACGTTGGACGTCACCACGTTTACATCCCAGCGCCTGGAAGGGTCGGCTCAGCTGCAACACGTTCTGAACCGCGACTTGGGTGGCGCGCGCGATTAGTACGATGATTTACAGCTTCACGTTCCGGCGTGTCCGCGCCAGTGACGTTTTCATCAGTCCTGATCAGATTCCGTTGCTTTCACGGCCCGTGCGCGTTGGGGCGCCCGGATTCACGTTCATCCGCGACAAGCGTGACAATCCCGTGGAAACCACGCGTGGAAACTACACGACCTTCGACGCAGCGGTCGCTTCACGTTTCTTTGGTTCCGAAGCGGACTTCAGTCGAGTGCTGCTGCAGAACTCGACCTACCAGGCGTTCGGCAAGAACAGGGCGGAGGGGAAGCAGTATGTGTTCGCCCGCTCCACGCGTATCGGCATTGAGAATCCATTCAGCAATACGATCATCGTGGAGCCCGGTCAAGAAGCCCCGTCCTGCCCTCCCGATCCTCCCCCGGGAACGGAATGCCAAACCGTCATTCCCTTGCCAGAGAGATTCTTCTCAGGAGGCGGCAACTCTCATCGCGGTTTCGGGTTGAACCAAGCGGGGCCTCGCGATCCGGTAACAGGATTCCCACTGGGCGGCAGCGCTTTGTTCATCAACAACCTCGAGCTTCGTTTTCCAACCGTGATGGTTCCGGTTCTTCAGGACAACATAGGGTTTGTTGTGTTCCACGATATGGGCAACGTCTTCACCCGGCCGCAGGACATGACGCGCAGTTTGTTCCGCTGGCATCAGTCGAACCCGGATTTGTGTACTCATCAGGACACTGCGAGCCAATCGTAGCTACAACTACGTCTCGCACGCCATTGGCATGGGGTGCGTTATAAGACTCCTATTGGCCCGCTGCGCGTTGACTTCGGGTACAATTTGAATCCGCCTTACTTTCCCAGTTTAAAGAATCTCGTAATCAACCAGGTGAATGGCACCATTACTGGTCAGTTTTCACCTCAGCAAGCAGGCCATTTCAATTTCTACTTCAGTATTGGTCAGGCATTTTAGGATGCGTAGCAGAACAAATTTCGCCTTCACAACTTGTCTGGTTCTCTCCATGGTGACGGCGGTCCTCCCGGCTCACGCGGGCGATGTGATCGATCGCATCGTTGCGCGAGTAAACGGGCGCACCATCTTCATGAGTGATTGGGACGAAGAACTATGTTTTGAGGCGCTGCTGGATCAGCGTCCGCCAGGACAGTTCACGCCAGAACAGCGCCGCGGAGCGCTCGATCGCCTTATCGATCAAGAACTTTTGCGTCAGCAGCTGCGTCTGGTGGATTCACTGCCCGCCGATCCCGAGACAATCCAGAGGAAAATAGCTGAGATTCGCAAGGCCCATGCCGGTGCGGAAACCGACTCCGGATGGACCGCGGTTCTTGAAGCAGTACGGTCTGACAGAAACGGAAGTCTCCCATCGCGTGGCCTATCAGATGAACCTGATGCAATCCGTTGATGCACGGCTGCGTCCGAGCGTCCAGATCGACTCGGCTAGCGTCGAAGCGTATTACCACAAAGAACTGGCCGACCCGAAGCAAGCGGGTCAGCAGCCTGCGCTTCCCGAGGTAGCAGTAAAAATCAAGGAAGTCCTGACCGAACAAAAGTAAATGATCTGTTAACGGCCTGGCTCCAAACGCTGCGCACAGAAGGTGAGATCCGCACCAGCGCTCCATCGTCTACCTCGTCCGAGGGAGAGGCTCGGTGAATGATGAAGTTCCCAAGCGCCGCCGCTGGTGGAAATACTTCTTAATTCTGCTTCTGATTTCCCTGCTTCGCGGCCGCGGGACTCGGCTGGTATGCCACAACGGATTCCTTCCAGGCGATGGTGCGACACAAGGTCATTGCCGAGCTTGAGACGATTACCGGCGGACGCGTTGAAATCGCTGAATTTCACACCATCCCGTTTCGTCTCCGCGCCGATGTTCGCAACTTGACCATTCACGGTCGCGAGAGCTCTTCCGAGGCGCCTTACGTCCATCTTGACCGGCTTGTCGCAGACATCAATGTAATCTCGGTGTTCAGCTTTCGCTTTGGCTTTCACTCGGTTCTGCTCGAGCGGCCAACGGTGCACATCATTGTGTACCCGGACGGCACCACCAACCAGCCTCAGCCGGCAGTCAAAAAGGCGTCCGATTCAACTCCGATCGAAGAACTGTTTTCGCTTCGAATTAGCCGTCTCGAAGTGCAGCGGGGCGAACTGCTATGGAACGACCAGCGCGTTCCCCTCGAATTTGCCGCCAGCGATGTTGCCGCAACCATGAAGTACTCGTTTCTGCGCCGGCATTACGAAGCATCCATTTCGCTGGGAAAGTTGACAGCAGGATCCGGGACTATCGCCCGTTCGCCTGGAGAGCAAAGACTGATTTCTTTCTGAGCAGAGATAGCGTCGAGATTAAGACCTTCACCGTCAATTCCGGCCTCGTCGCAACTCAGCTTCAATGGTGACGTGAAGAACTTCCATGCGCCCAATGTGCAGGGACAGTACTCCGCAACACTCGATTTAGTGGAACTCTCGTCGATCGCCAGAAACCGTTCTCTGCGGCGTGGAATTGTCGACTTGAAGGGGTCCGGCCAGTGGTCACTTCAAGCGATTTCGCGACGGCGGGCAAACTTACTGCCCGCGAACTAGAGTGGCGGGACGAGAGTGCCAACCTGCAGAACGTGACCGCATCCACCACGTATTCGGTCAAGCCGCAGCGAATCACACTCACTCAGCTGGAAGGCAGACTTCTGGGGGCGCAGTCTCCGGCGACGCCGACGTGATTGGCTGGCAACAAACACTTCGAAGCTACGCCGCAGCCACTCCGTCGTTCTCGGCGCCTGATTAGTCGCGCCGAACAAGAATCTGTTCAACGCGGCAATGTTCACCTGCGCATGAAAGGGCTCGTTAATTGCTGTAAGACGCGCTTTTAGCACCCGCGCGCCTGCCTCTTGACCGCGCCAAGTTCGCTGGAACTTTGGGAGGATCTGCAGATCTTGCGTGGATCGGTGCGCCTCGCGACGCTGAAACCAAGTTTTTCTTTGAGATCACGCCGCCATCCACACCCAGCAGTCAGGAGATCCCGCTCACCTTGGCAGCCCGGGGCATTTACCGCGGTTCAAGAGACGAGTTAGTCGTTGAGCAGATGCATGCGGCGACGCCTGCAACTCGCGTAAGCGCTGAAGGAACGTTATCTTCTACCGCGACTGCCAAGTTTTCACTCACGACCACCGATTTGAGAGAGTGGGAAACCATTGCTGGTCGCGCAAGGCGAACGGCCCCTGCCAATCGTGCTTCACGGACGCGCGACGATTCACAGGAACGGCCGCAGGCCGTCTGCACGATCTGCATATTGCCGGCAATCTCCAGATCACAGATTTCGATTCCGTGGTTCCCCAACCGCCCAGCGCGGCCCGAAACTCGCGTCCATTGGGATACCGCTGCCGCCGACCTTCAATATTCGCGCGCTGGCTTTTCAGCGCGCAATGCAGCGCTGGTGCACGACAATACACAGATTGCATTCGATTTGAACGCCGCCATGCATGATGGCTCGTTCTCCAACACAACTCCTGTCTCAGGCCACGTGAATGTCAGCAATGGCGACATCGCTGAGATCCTGAGTTTGGCCGGATATACCTACCCCGTATCCGGGAACGTAAATCTCAAGGCGCAGTTCAGCGGGTCAATGCGGGATCCGGCTGGCAACGGCCATGTCGATGTCTCGAACGCCATTGCCTACGGAACCCCGATCGCCAAGCTTCAGAGTGACATTGTGTTTGCCAACGGAGAAGCCCAGTTCAACAACTTCAGCGCGACGCAGGACGGTGCAACAATCGCCGGTACAGCCGCGTACGGGCTTTCGTCCAAGACTTACCGCTTGAACCTCAACGGGACAAATTTCGACCTTCTCGCGTGGAGAAGTTGCAGAAAGAGCGCTTCACCGTCGCCGGACGGCTCGATTTCACAGCCAGCGGGACGGGTAACGTCGACGCGCCGTCGCTCAACGCGGACATCCATCTTCGCGAGGTCACGCTCAACGACGAGCGCGTTGGAGACTTTGATATGCACGCAGCAACCGAGGGGTCCTTGCTGCGTTTGGATGGTAAATCGAATTTTCGAGAAGCAATCGAGCTGCACACCAGCGGGACAATCACGCTGCGCGATGACTTTCCAGCTGACCTCAAAGTGCAACTCACCGAACTGACGTGGACCCGCTGCTCCGAATTTACCTGCGTGGGCAAAGTTACCAGTCACCCTCGGTCGCAGGTGAAGTGACCCTGCAAGGCCGCTGCGCAAACCTCGCGAGCTATGCGATTACGGAAATCTGACGCACTTAATTGCCGAGATCGACAAAGTGAAGCTGCAAAACGAAGTGTCCGATTCGTGTTGCCTTCGCGAACCAGACGCTGGAACTCCAACAAATGCATCTTGTCGGTCAGGGGACCGACCTCAACGCTCACGGAACCGCTCAATTTGCTGGCAGCCGAGCGCTCGACCTGCGCGCGGATGGAAGCGTCAATCTTGCCCTGGCGCAAACCTGGGACACGAACCTCACGTCATCCGGCAACATGACCGTGGGAGTCAATGTCACCGGCGTCCTATCCGCCCCAGTGTTCCGGCGGCCAGATCAAGATCGCGGACGCTGCGCTTGCCTATGACGATCTCGCCCACTGGCCTGAGTGACTTGAATGGATCGCTGACATTTAACGAAAACCACCTCCAGGTTGAATCTCTCAGCGCGCGGACTGGAGGCGGTACGTTGAATGCGACTGGGTCGATCAGTTACTACCAGCGCCAGGTAATTTTTGATTTGAAGGGCACCGCACAAGAAGTGCGATTGCGCTATCCGCCCGGTATCAGTTCGACCACCAATGCCGACGTTCGTTTTACCGGAACCAACGCTTCGTCCACACCTTCTGGTGAGCTGACCGTCATGAAGCTTCGCCATGACGCCCGGGTTCGACTTCGGCTCTTACCTGGAACGGGCGAAGCTTCTCATCACCGGGCCCGCAAGCTTCCAGCCCGTTGAACCGGATCAAACTCGATCTGCGCGTGACGACCACGCCGGAGCTTCAAATGCAGACGGCAATGGCGAAGCTTTCCGGCGACGCCGACCTCAGAGTGCGCGGGAACCGCCGCCCGGCCAGCCGTTCTTGGGCGCATCGACATTCTTGAGGGCGAAGTATTTTTCAATGGGGCAAAGTATCGTCTTGAACGCGGAGACGTCATTTTCACAAACCCCGCCCGCATCGAGCCTATTCTCGACCTCGAAGCAAGCACCCGCGTCAGTGACTACGATGTGAGCATTGGCGTGAATGGGACGGCCGACAAGCTGAACGTGAACTATCGCTCAGAACCGCCTCTGCCGAGCGCCGACATTATTGCCCTGTTGGCCCTGGGACGAACTCCGCGAGGAGTCCACCTCGTTGCAGAATTCGTCTGCCTCAGGTTTCTGGTGCCGCTTCGAACCTCATCTTGAGCGAGGCTCTGAACGCAACGATCTCCAGCCGCGTTCAAAGATTGTTCCGGAGTGAGTCGAATCAAGATCGACCCACAAGTGACTTCCCAGCGCGACCAACGCAGTCCGCGGGCCGCAGGTGACGATTGAACAGCAAGTCGCCTCGAATGTCACAGTGACCTACAGCACAAACGTGGCGGTGGCGTCGCAGCAAATCATTCAGCTCGAATACAACGTGACTCGCAGCGTTTCCATTGTCGCCCTCCGTGATCAGAACGGCGTTGTCAGCTTCGACATCAAAGTCCGAAAACGCAAGAAATAGGCTCGGAATTTCGCTGGCACATTTTCATGAACAAGGTTGAAGAAGCGCCATTCTTCGCGGTCGAACGCAAGAAAATGGTGGAGTCTCAATTGCGAGCTCGTGGACTTCGGGATGGACGCGTTCTAGCTGTAATGGGACGCGTGCCGCGTCAGCCGTTCGTAACCGATTCCGACCGGGCCCAAGCGTATGAAGATCATCCTCTACCCATCGGCTTGGGCCAAACCATTTCGCAACCCTACATTGTCGCGATCATGATCGAGGCGCTAGCCATCGATCCCAGCGATCGAATCCTCGAAGTGGGCACTGGCTCTGGTTACGTCACCGCGCTGCTCTCCGAAATGGCGTCACATGTGTATTCCATCGAGCGCCATGGTGATTTGCTGGAACGCGCGCGTGAGATTCTCGCCGAATTGGGGTGTCAAAACGTCACCTTCGTTCTGGGGGATGGCAGTCGCGGCCTCGCCGAGTTTGCGCCGTTCGACGCAATTCTCGTTTCCGCAGCAACACCGGTTATCCCGCCAGCATTATTTGCTCAACTACGGGAAGGTGGCCGCATGGTCTTACCTGTGGGTGCTGTGTCAGCGCAAGAACTCCAACTCGTCGTAGCTACAATGGCTCGCCGCTCATTCGAACACTAGACGGCTGTCGATTTGTTCCTCTAGTCGTCGATGACCTTACGTCAAAGATCGACTGACTCTTGCGTCGCTGCAGGTGCTTTACAATCGAAACAGTGGCGCTCTTCCGCAATCTGCGAATAACTCTTGAGATGATCAAGTGGGAGCATTCGGTTTTTGCCTGCACATTCGCCCTTTGCGGCGCCATGCTGGCCGCAAATGGTATCCCCGCGGGACGCACTCTACTGTGGATCGTCGTCGCTATGGTCTCCGCGCGCTCCGCCGCGATGGCGTTCAACCGGCTCTGCAGACGCGTCGATTGATGCCGAGAACCCGCGTACCCGCACGCGTGCCCTTCCTGCCGGAACATTGTCGCCGGCATTCGTTGCGACTTTTGTTTTGGTTTCATGCGCAGTTTTCGTTTTAGCCGCGGCACGGCTAAACCGCTTGACGCTGCTGCTCTCGCCAGTTGCACTAGCAGTTATCCTTCTTTACTCCTACACCAAGCGGTTTCACGCGTTGGTCGCACTTGTTCCTCGGCCTTGCGCTTGGAATCGCACCTGCCGCAGCTTGGATCGCCGTGCGCGGCAGCCCGATCCGCGCATTCTTCTACTCACCGCTGCGGTCACTTTCTGGGTCGCTGGCTTTGATGTGCTGTACAGCTGTCAGGACTGACGACTCACGACCGAGATGCGGGCTTTGCATTCCGTCACCGCGTTATTTCGGCATTGGCGGGGCGTTGTGGGCTGCCCGGCTGTTCCACGTAATCATGTTGTGCCTGCTCGTAGCGCTGGTCATCGCATTCGGACTTCGGCAGTTAGCCATCGCCGGCGTCGTCTCAGTGGCAGTCCTTCTTTTTACGAGCATTCGCTCGTCTCCTCCGACGACCTCTCCAAGCTCAACGCAGCCTTTTTCACGATGAACGGAGTGATCTCCGTCCTCTTCTTTTTCTTCGTCGCTGGAGACTTGCTCTTCCGCCTGTGAGCCCTTCGCAGGCGGAATTGACTCCCGCATACTCCAATATCTCAACCCCCGCTTCACTTGATATGATTACATGCAATGCCCGGACCTGCACCCATTCCAGACTGACGACGCGCGCCTTCAGCCTATTTTCGAGAAGGTGATGGCAGGGAAGCGGCTCGATGCCGCGGATGCCGTCACTCTCTACCGCACCGGCGACATTCTCGCCGTCGGCTGGCTCGCGAATCACGTGCGCGAACGGATGCACGGCGACACGCGCGTATTTCAACGTCAACCGGCACATCAATCCCACGAATGTTTGCGTAGCCGCTTGCCGCCTCTGCGCCTTCGGCCGCAAGAAGGACACGCCCGGCGCCTACACCATGGCGCTCGAAGAAGCATTTCAGACAGCCGCCTCCGGCTACACCGAAGCGGTGACCGAGTTTCACATCGTCGGCGGACTGCATCCCGATCTGCCGTTTCAGTATTTCCTCGACCTCGTTTCAGGTCTGAAAGCAGCGCTTCCCGCAGGTTCATCTGAAGGCGTTCACGATGGTCGAGGTCGCGTATCTTGCGAAGCGCGCCAAGCTCTCGATCCGCGAGACCCTGGCAGCAGATGAAGGCGCAGGCGTGGATTCGCTTCCGGGCGGCGGCGCAGAAATCTTCGCTGACCGCGTGCGACACATCATCTGCGACCACAAGATCGACGGCGACGACTGGCTCGATACCGCCCGGATTGGCCCACCAGATTGGGCTGAAGTCGAACGCGCACCATGCTTTACGGCCACGTCGAGAATGACGAAGACCGCGTCGACCACCTGCTGAAGCTTCGCAGCCTTGCAGGACGAAACCGCGCGGCTTCCAGACCTTCATTCCGCTGGCTTTCCATCCAGACAACACGCCGCTGCAGCATCTGCCGAAGACGACCGGCATGCTCGACATCAAGCAGATTGCCGTCAGCCGGCTGGTGCTCGACAACTTCCCGCACATCAAGGCCTACTGGCAGATGATGACGCCCGAAGATTGCTCAGATCGCTTTGCGCTTCGGCGCCGACGACATCGACGGTACCGTGATCGAAGAAAAGATCTATCACGATGCCGGTGCCACCACTCCGCAGAGGAATGCGGCGGCAGGAGCTCGATGCGTCTGATCACCGAAGCGGGCCGCGAACCCATCGAGCGCGATACTCTGTATCGTCCAGTCATCCGAGACGGAAACCTCTTTCACCGTTGCCGTGTAGCGCTCGCTGCGAAAAACAGCCGCGTCTAGCCAGCAAGGCAAGTGCACGCGTCACAATCTGCCAAACGATAGATTTTTTCTCCTTTAAGCCTTGACGCTCCTCCCTCTGCGCGGGTGTAGAATCGCCTTTGAAGAACCAGATCGCTTCACGGGATCCTCATCCCGCTCTCGAGGCTCTGATGAACGTTCATATCGGTTACAAGGTCCACAAGACCCCCGACATCGAAAAGGAAATTCATGCGCCAGGTGGAAGAAGTTGCGCCGCCGGCTGCAAGTCTTTCGTCCTGAACTAGTTCACTTGAAGGGCACGGTCGAGCAGAATCCTGAGCGGGATGGCACGATGGTATCGCTGAATCTGCGCCTGCCATCCGGACAGATGGCCTCGCAGCAATCTGCATCGAATGCGACCTCCGCTGTCAAAGCCGCATTCGACGATGTTCTTCAGCAAATCACCAAGCACAAAGACTTGCTGCGCTTCCACGCATAAGTGGCGTCGGCGTGGCTCCACAAATGGGGCCGAGGTTGGCGTGCCATTCGAGCAGACACTTGCTGCGGTCCATCCACCAAAGATCTCTGGGGAAGACGTGCGTTCATACGTCAGCGTCAATCTGGGACGCTTTCGAGCGCTTTGTCGAACGAGAATTTTATTTTCGCCAGGCCGCAGATGAGACTCTTCCCGACTCCATCTCCTCAGACGAAATTGTCGACGAGGCAATCGCGCGCGCACTCACCGAAGGTGAGCGCCCCGAGAAGCTTCCCTGGAGCCATGGCTTTACCGCCTTGCGATGCAAGCCATGGACGAAATGGTCGCCGAGAGCCACGAGGTCGACCTGCCGGTACATCTGGAAGACTCAGCGCGTTCTCAAAACGTTCGCGCGAGCGATGAGCCCGAGCTGCAATTTCATCAGCCTGATGAAACGCTCACACGCGAAAGCGTGATCGCGGATCGTCGCCTGGCCACGCCCGAGCAGGCCGCGGTATCGCATGAAATGCTGGCCCTCGTGCATTCTGCCTTGCGGGGCGTTAAACGTCTTGATCGTGAGGCATTCCTGCTGTATGGCATTGAAGGCTTTTCAATCCCCGAAATCTCCGTCATTACTGATCGGCGGCCTGAGGAAGTCGAAGCCTCCATCGCTGCCAGTCGCGCTCACATGAAAAAGGCCCCCTCATTGGTGAACCAGTTCAGACCGGAACCCTTAGCAAAGACCACAACCGTCTAATTCCAGCAGCACTCAGGAGAAATCGTGATGGTTACACGCGAAGACATCCGTGAGTTGGCTCAATTTCAGGCGACTCATCCCTGACTCATGTGCTCTAAGCTTTTACTTCCAGCCAGGTACTCCCCAAGATAAGTCTCATCGCAGTGAAGCCATCCAGATAAAGGAATTAATACGAAATGCTATGCGGGAAGTTGAGAAACACGGTAAACAAAGCTTTGCACGGAATGATTTGAGCGGATCTTGGACGCTGCCGCCCAAATCAGCGGCAGCCAGCACCGCGCTAAAGGCCGTGTTCGCGCTCTGCGGCGCAATGAATTTCTGGCGCGAGTTTGATCTTCCTCCGCAAATTGGCGAGACCAAGGTCGCCATAAATCGAAGGTTTGATCTTTAAGCCTCTGGCCGCGCTTCTGGGAGCCCATCCCAGACTGTGCCTTGTTCTCGTGGATCGGCAGCGCGCGCGATTCTTCGACCTAAGACTCGATGAATTGACTGAGCGCGATGGCCTTATTCACAAACAGCCCCGCGGGCCGCAACTACGGATTCAACGGTTACGACGCAGGACACGCCGAACGTCGCGCCTCTGATGAGACGACGCAGCACTTCAAGCTGATCGCTGACCGTCTCCGGGAGGAACTCGAAAAAGGCGCGTGGGAAAAACTGATTGTGGGATGCCACGACAGCAACTGGTCCGAGTTCGAATCGCAAATTACATACCTACGTCAAACAGCGGCTGCTCGGACATTTCCGGTCGACGTTGCCAGCACTACGCCGGATCAGCTCAAGGAATACGGGCGCGCGTTCTGCGTCAGTCGATCGAAGAGCGCGCGGCCAGCGGATGCTCGTTGATACCCTCGGTCTGGCGAAGGGGAATCCGGACGGGGCGTGACCGGCCTCAGGCGCGTGCTGAACTCCGTTGAGACTGGTGAGGCACAGAGCTTTGTTTCTCTCCGAGCAGTACTCGGCGCGTGCAGTTGAATGCATGAACTGTGGGGCCACCTCGATTCACATATGATCCCGGCGTGCGTGGTGTGTGGAAAGTCGACTCGGGAACTCGATGACGTCTGTGAGGCTTTAGTACCGGTCGCCATCAGGCGTGATATCGAATTGTTCTACGTGAAGAAGCAGCCTGAATTCGACAAGGTTGGCAATATCGCCGCGATGCTACGGTTTCGCGTCGACCAGATACGGTCCGCTCCGCTTTCAGTAGCATCGTAAAAGTCGACAGATCCTGATCCGGGACACGCACGGCCCGCGCCGTGCGTTTGTTTTTTCTGAGTCGCGCTGCGCGCTCGTTCCTCACAAGCAAATTGAGCAGCGCTATCCTGATCAAGCCGTTTGCAAGGCGGAGGCCAGATGACGATTTCGCGCCGGAGTTTTCTTGGAACAACGATTGCTGGTTCGCTCGCTCGGAGTAAGCAGCGAAGCAAAGGACCTTGATTTCCCGCTGATCCGCAGAATGCGACTCCTGCTTCCGGTTCCGGCAAGCGTCCAATCATCATCTGCTCTGGCAATGGATACGATTATCTCGATCGTGGTTTCGAACACCTAAGCAAAGGCGGCGATACCCTCGACTCCTGCCATCAAGGTTGTAACCGGTCCGGAAGATGATCCCCAAGGACGACAGCGTCGGCTTGGGAGGACTACCCAACGAAGAGGGCGTGGTCGAACTCGACGCCTGCTGCATGCATGGCCCCACCCGTCGCGCCGGCTCTGTCGGCGGCGTCCGCAACATCAAGAATGTTTCGAAAGTTGCCAAGGCCGTCATGGAGCACACCGGCCACGTCATGCTGGTGGGCGAGGGCGCCGGAACGGTTCGCGGTTGCAATGGGGTTCCCGCGCGAGAACCGCGCTGACAGAACGCTCCCGTCAGGTTTGGTTGTCTGTGGAAGGAATATCACTCACGCGACGATTGGTGGGGTCCGGGCATCGCAGCTCTCGGATGGAAGGCCCCGACAGCGAGTTCCCAGTCAGAACTCTGGGAGCACCGTTTCAAAACACTTGAACGAGATGGCGGCGAACATCGGCATCGATCCGGAATTTCGTGCGGCCGCAATTCACCGTGTGCTGCATCCGCCCACGGGCACGATCAACTGTTCGGCGTTGGAACGACAAAGGAGAAATGTCCGGCATCACTACCACCAGTGGACTTGCATTCAAACTACCCGGTCGCTGCGGTGATTCTCCGGTGATCGGCGCTGGCTTGCTACACCGACCAGGATGTGGATCGGCGGGGGCCGACTGGCAGCGGAGAAGAGAACATCAAGGTCGGCAGGTGCGCACACCATCGTCGAGAACATGCGCCACGGCATGTCGCCGCACGACGCTGGTATGGATGCGCTCAAGCGCATCGCGCGTAATTACAACAACGACATGACTGAAATTGAAATTCATGGACATGACGTATTACATCCTTCGCAAAGACGGTGCGTACGCGGGCGTCTCTCTTTGGGAAGGGTACGGTCCAACCACTCCGCACAAAATCGCTGTCCATGACGGAACCAGGCGAGCAGAAAATACGGTCAGCTTGTTCAAAGGGTCATCGCAGGAATTTCCGCCGTTCCCGGCCGAGGCTCAGAAATTGCTGAACGAGTATGCGAAGTAGCGTGGGCCTAGCTTTCGGAGGTCTCGCCTAAGCGAATCGCACCTTCACGTCTGGATCTTTGTCCAGATGAATGCTGTCGATGAATCGCACCTTCCCGGTATTCATCGTCATAATGACTGACGAAGTCCTCGTTCCTTCTCCAAAGAAACGAACACCTTTCATCAGCGCGCCGTCCGTTACGCCCGTCGCAGCAAAAATTAATTGTTTGCCCGGAGCAAGATCCTCGGCTTCATAAATCTTCTTCCGTCGGTAATGCCCATCTTCTCGATCCGTTCCTGAAGGCCCGGCTTATCGATGACAAAGCCGCCCTTGCATGTAGCCGTTCAGGCATCGAATGGCCGCGGCGTAATGACGCCTTCGGGCGCGCCTCCCGATCCCATCACCGCGTGGACGCCTGTTCCAATGACCGCTGCTGCCAATGCCCGCTGACAAATCACCGTCTCCAATCAGCCGGATGCGCGCGCCCGCCTTTCGAATGTCGGCAATGAGCTTTTCATGGCGCGGACGATCCAAAACAATTACCACCAGGTCTCGCGTACATCGCGATCCAGTCGCTTGGCGATGTTCTTCAAATTGTGTTCGACAGGCACGTCGAGGTGCACAGCATCTTTGCAGGATGGGCCGACCACGATCTTTTCCATGTAACAGTCCGGCGCGTTCAGCAGGCCGCCCTTTTCGGAAGCCGCCAGCACCGTGATAGAGCCCGGCGCACCAGTAGCGCACAGAGATTCGTTCCTTCCAATGGATCGAATCGACTGCGATGTCGACAGCCGGAACTTCTCTACCATCCGGAAACGACGCACCCACCTGCTCGCCGATATACAGCATGGGCGCTTCATCGCGTTCGCCTCTCCAATGACAATTGTGCCCCGCATCGGCACCGTGTCCATCGTCTGCCGCATGGCCTCAGTCGCAACCTGGTCCGCCATCTTCTGATCGCCCTGACCCATGGTTCGCGCGGACTCAATGGCGGCGATCTCGACGACGCGCAGCATTTCGAGCGCGAGGATCGCTTTCGATGTTTTCCCCGAAACTCTTGGCCTTCGCTTTCGGCTGGTCCTTTGCGGTCATTGCCCTTCCTCCACCGTTTTCGTGCGGCCACTGAATATATCGGAGACCGCGTAACGGGGCAAAGTACGCAAGTGTAGTCAGCCGGGAATATCGTTCTTGCAATGGGCTTTGTGAACTCGTTCCGACGTCTGCTAGAGTTTCTGCCATGCCCACCGAACGCAAAGAAGAGCCGGTCTACAACTTCACCGAGAAACAGGTTTCGGATCGAAGCGAGATCGCCCGGCGGTTTCTGGAAACGCGCACGCGCCTCAATGCGACCGTCGACAAAGCCGACAATTATCTCGTCAAACGTTTTTACAACATCGATCACAACACGTATCTGGAAGGCGCGATCCCGTCGGAAGTACAAGGAACTGATGGGCCTGGTGATCTCAGCAGGTTTGCGCTGTGATGATTGCATCGCGTACCACATCATCCAGGCTCTACCGACTTGGAGCGACCAACGAAGAACAGCAGGAGTCGCTGAACGTTGCGCTGGTCGTGGGCGGCAGCATTGTCGTACCGCACCTGAGGCGGGCGTATGAGCTACTGTCGGAATTATATTCCTCTGCCTAGACGCCCCGAGCGCGCCTAGAACGCGTCAATACTCGGTCACGCTCTGCTCCGATAATCAGCGTATGAATGTCGTGCGTCCCTTCGTAGGTTTTCACCGACTCAAGGTTCATCAGATGCCGCATGATCGGATAGTCGTCAGCCACGCCATTCGCGCCCAGAATGTCTCCTCGACTTTCGTGCACACTCCAGCGCCATCCAGACATTGTTTCGCTTGGCCATGGAAATGTGCTGGTGTTGCACCTTCCCGGCGTCCTTCAGCCGGCCTACTTGTCGAACCAGCAACTGCGCTTTGGTGATCTCGTTGATCATCCATGCCAGTTTTTCCTGCACTAGCTGATGGGAAGCGATTGGCTGGTCGCGAAACTGTTTGCGCAGCAGCGCATACTGCAGGGCGCAGTCGTAGCAAGCCATGGCAGCGCCCACTGCTCCCCACGCGATGCCGTATCGCGCCTGATTCAGGACACATCAGCGGAGACTTCGAGCCCGCCACTCAGGGGCAGCAGGTTCGACTCCGGGATGTGAACGTCCTGCAAGCGACAACCCCGACGTGACCGAGCGCGCGCAGCGACCATTTTCCGTGGATGTCATCCGCCTTGAATCCCGGACGGTCCGTTTCCACCAGGAAGCCGCGAATCTTGTCGTCTTCATCCTCAACTTTCGCCCAGATGATCGCCACGTCCGCAATCGTTCCGGATGTGATCCACATCTTCTCGCCGTTCAGGATGTACTCTTTCCCCGACTTTGCGCGCGCGCGTGCGCATGCCGCCAGGGTTCGATCCGAAATCTGGTTCGGTCAATCCGAAGCAACCGAGCTTCTCGCCTTTCTGCAACGCCGGAAGCCACGTGTTCTTTTGCTCGTCGCTTCCAAACGCGTAGATCGGATACATCACGAGCGCCGACTGCACGCTCACAAATGACCGCACACCGGAATCGCCGCGCTCGAGCTCCTGCGTAACCAGACCGTACTCCACGTTCCCCATGCCGGCGCAGCCATATCCCTTGCAGCGAGGCGCCGAAGAAGCCCAGGTCGGCCATCGGCTTGACGCAGTTCGCGCGGAAAACGCCCCGCGCGGTTGCATTCCTCGATGATCGGAATCAGGTTGTCCTCGATAAACTTGCGTGCGGTGTCGCGCACAAGTCGCTCGTCGTCATTGAGCAACGTGTCGAATTCGATGAAATCTACGCCCTTGAACTTGATGGCTGGCATGGTGGATCGCCCTTCAGATGTGACCGCAGAGAATTGGCAAACTATTCAAGGTAGCAGAGCGGTAGGGCACACCGCAATTTCCAGATGGCTGGTTTTCTAGCCTGATGATGTAAAAATCAAACAGGCGAGTAAAGATGCGCGGCTTCGTGCGTCGACCTGCCGGAAACACTTCCGGCTCACCTTGTTACTCCCACACAACCAGGTAGAACCCTGCGGCCTCGCGCCGGTGGGAACATTCCTAAAGTCAGGAGAAGATGATGGCAAAGATTGCAAAGACCGCGGATCGCAAGAAAGTGATGGACACGTCGAAAAGCACCGACTGTCCGGAAGTGCAGCAAACCGACCCGCATCGTGAAGCCGCGTGAAAGATCGCGAACGCGGCATCCCAGGCGGAATCTACATCTCGTGCTCAGCCTGCGAATTTTTCGAAAAACTGTAAGACCAGTTCTAGTTGTCAGTTCCCAGTTGTCGGTTCAATTCTGAGGACTCCACCACACCACAGCACCGCACCTGCGGTGCTTTTGTTTTTGGAGAAACGCTAGAAGAATCGAAAACGGATTGACGCAAATCCCGACTCGAATCAGCCTAACTGAGAACTGAGAACTGAGAACTGAGAACTGAGAACTGAGGCGGAACTGAGAACTGAGAACTGAGAACCGAGGAACTGAGAACTGAGAACCGAGAACTGAGGCTGAGAAGCTGGGAGCTGAAAGCTGACAGCTGACAGCTAAAGATTTCCACCCATTTGCCCCAAAATAGCTCGCGCTTCCGCCCCAGGATCCTTCGCCTCGGTAATCGGACGCCCGACCACAATGCGTCGCTCCCGCCGCCATTGCCTCTGCCGGGGTCACGACCCGCACCTGGTCTCCGTGCCCCGAACCCGCCGGACGCACTCCCGGCGTCACAATCGCAAACTCATCGCCCAGTTGCGTGCGAAGTGCCGTAGCCTCGTGCGCCGATGCCACGATCCCGTGGCAAACCGTTTGCCAGCGCCATTGCTGCGATCCGTAGCACCTGCTCTGCGACCGTTCCGCGCACGCCAAGTTTCGCTAAATCCTCTTCCCCCATGCTCGTTAACACCGTCACGGCCAGCGCACCATCATGCCCGGACGTGTTCGCTGCTAGCTTCCACCGCTTCGTGCAGCATGCGCTCGCCACCTGATCCATGCACGGTCAGCATGCTGACGCCGAGGCTCGCAGCTTCTCTTACCGCCGCGCCAACGGTATTCGGAATGTCGTGATACTTGCAGGTCAAGGAACACCTGCCGCCCCGACGCAACCATGTCCCGGACGACGCTCGGCCCTTCCGCCGTGTAAAGCTGCATTCCCACTTTGTAGGTGAGCGCCGAGTCTCCGACCGCCTCCACAATTCGGCGGGCAGCTTTCGCGGACGAAACATCCAAGGCCACGATCAAACGCTCGCGCGCATCGCGGCTCTTGGAGATATCAAGTGAGTGAACTGCAGGCTCCATCCAGTGGAGTTTAGTGGATTTATCGCAGGGATGCCACGGTGCGTACCATGGCGACCTGCCGCGTCCGGACGACGTCCAGCCGCACTTGCTGCAATCCGCGCGCATCGAAGTTCAGTGCGCGCGCAGCGTTGTAAGAGAGGTCGATAATTCGACCCGGCACAATCGGTCCACGGTCGTTGATTTTTACAACCACCGATCGTCCGTTATGCAAGTTTGTCACCCGGACATAGCTCCCCAGCGGCAAAGTTAAATGCGCCGCCGTGAAGTCGAGCATGTCATAGGGTTCGCCACTCGCGGTAGCTTTCCCGTCGAAATCCTCGCCATACCAGGAGGCGGTTCCCACCTGGAAGGGCTTGGACCCCCGCTTACCAGCAACTAAGCTGGAAGCTAGTCCTGAGCATTTCGATTCTTTGGGCTTTAGCGGCTTCCGAGCTGGTTGGCCCGGATGCGGCTCCGGCCCCTAGGCTGGCTACGGTCAACAGCACCGCCAGTCCATGAGCAATACGTCGTCGCATTCAGTCACCCCGCATCTGTAAAGTCGTTTCCCCTACCCCGGCCCCATCGAGAGATCGTCGAGCAATTGTTGAATGCTAGAAGGAGCTGGAGGGCACTGTCAATCCCCAAAACCCCGTAGTTTATTGACTTCTAAGTAATTAACCCATCTTCATTAACCCTATGGAGAATAGAGCGGTTGCTTGCGGTATGAGTAGCTTACAAACGAAACCGCGTTAACGGTTCAGTAACCTTACCAAAAGTGGTTACTGTAAGAAAAATTTGATCTTGCTTGTAATCAGCCACTTAATCTGGGCGCGTCGCCAAACCTCCTGCTGTGAATAAGATACAAGCGGATAGTTAACCACAATGCAAACATCCAACGATCCTCGGGATGACCGGGTGGCTAATTCCCGGAGGGTCATGCCCTTTCGAACCGTTCCCAACCGGCAATCCCCAAATTCCACATTGAACTGGCGACACTTTCCGATACATTCGAAGCATGCCTCGCCAGACGCCTCCTGTGGTCCTGACCATCGCGGGTTTTGACCCGTCTTCCGGAGCTGGAATTACCGCCGACATCAAGACAATCGCAGCGCACGGCTGTTACGGAATCTCATGCATCACTGCACTGACCGTTCAATCAACGGCGGGAGTGCGGCAAGTCGAGCCCGTGCGGCCTGAACTTATCTCGGCGACTCTCGCGGAACTCATTGCTGATGTTGACGTTGCAGCCGTTCATATCGGAATGCTTGCCTCCGCCCCGTCGTTGCGGCGGTGGTGGAATTTCTGGAGCGCAACTCGCTTGAGAACGTTGTCCTGGACCCAATTCTCCGTTCCTCATCCGGGAAAGATCTGCCTCGACGCCGCCGGTCGCAAACTACTAAAACAAAAGCTGATTCCCCTTTGCACCGCCCTGACGCCAAACGTGGATGAAGCCGCCGTGTTGACAGGCTTGCCGGTCACCGAGCAGGAACAGATGCGCGCAGCGGCCCACGCCCTGCACAAACAGGAGCTGGCGCCGTCGTCATAACCGGCGGACATCTTGAAAAAGCGATCGACCTCCTCAGTTTCACCACCCGCCGCGGCATCGAACAGGAGATCTTCAAATCTGACCGCCAGAAATCGAACTCAACCCACGGCACCGGATGTGCCTTTGCCACCGCCATGGCGTGCCACCTCGCCCTCGGACGCGGCTTGCCTGAAGCCGTGCTTTTAGCGAAAGCCTACGTCCAGGCCGCGATCGCCAATGCCCATCCCCTCGGAAAAGGTGTGGGCCCGGTGCACCATCTGTACCGCATGCACGAGACAAGACGCGCCGCGGCAGCCACAGTGCGCGAAACTGAAAGCGTCAACTAAAGGTTTGGGAAAACGCTGGCGGGAATGCCAGAGATGAACAACGGGAATCCGTCTAAAGTTAGTTCTAACGAGCTTTCTTCAGCAGGATGCCCGCGATGAACGCAACCATCGCGCCCAGCAGCCACTGAATGCAGTACAACTGAATCGCTTGCCAATCCACCAGGCGCTGCGGCGTAGTAGACGATGCGCACCGACAGAGCGGCGAAGACGCATCCAATTCCAATCAAAAACGCTACCAGAGAGCCCATCGGCAACCCTAGCTTCTCGCGGATCGTCTGAAAGTCTAGGTGACTCACGACCGTTTGCACGAGGCCTGAGTTCGATACCCGGCCCGTTCCGCATGAGTGGCAGAATCGCGCGCCCACCATGTACTCGGTCCCGCAGCGTTCGCAGGCCTGCTCTCCCGCCGACGCTACCGCTTCTCGGGTGGGTGCGGCGATCGGGGGACGCCAGAATTCCTGTTCCGCGTTATGGGCTACCTCTGCCATTTTGAAAACACTGCCTTTCTCGACGTGAGAGAACGCAAGCCACTCGCCAAAGGTGTCCGAAGCTAACTGATTGAAGAGCTTAGAGATTTATGAGGTAACGGGGCCGGTTTTCAACAATTTGCGGCAAGAATTACTCTGTAGCGCGATAAAATTCACACCGCGATTGCGAATATACAATGCAATCAATCGCATACGTCCATGGTCTGAAGTAACCGCGCTGGTTCGAGGTTCAGGTAAACTGGCGAGAACACTCAGTGGCTCGCCTCTCCCGAAGCTCGTTTTTCTCCACCCTCGCCGGTCCCAGACTGGCCCCCATTTTCGCCGCCTGCTTGCTCTTGACCTCTGCCGTCACAGCTTCAACCCTTCAAGTTAAAGGCGCGCCTGCTAAAAATTCTGGCCTGTCGTTTCGACCTTCCGACCCGCTCAACGACGAAGCCTTCGACGCGTTTTACAACCTCGAGTACGACAAGGCGATCCCCAACTTTGAGAAGATCGTCGAACGCCACCCCGATGATCCCTTCGCCATCAACCATCTCATCAACGCCCTGCTTTTCCACGAATTGAATCGCATGGGCGCGCTCAGACTCCGGCGAATACGCAAATGATAGTTTCGTCGGGCGAGCCCATCGGCCCGCAGATCCAAAAGTGAAAGATCGGATTAAGCAGTTGATCGATCGCGCTCTGTCCATTGAAGAGACACGCCTAGAAAAGAACCCCAACGACGTCGACACTCTCTATGCCCGCGGCGTTACTCGCGGACAATTCGCTCTCTACACTGCACTCATCGAACGTGCCTGGTTTTCAGCACTACGCAATGCTGTCGGCGCTCGCCACGATCACGAGCGTGTTCTCGAACTTTCTCCCGGATACACCGATGCCAAGCTCATTGTCGGATCCCATCAGTACGTCACCGGAAGTCTCCCTGGGGAGTCAAAACGGCTGTCTCTCTCGTGGGCTTGAGCGGCAGCAAGGACAAAGGAATTCAATATTTATACGAAGCGGCAAAATCGACGGGCGAGACCAGCGTCGATTCCAAGATCGCCTTGCTCTTGTTCCTTCGTCGCGAACACCGTTACGACGAAGCGCTGGCTCTGTCACGCGACCTTCAACCCCGCTACCCGAAAAACTTCCTGTTGCAGCTTGAAGAAGGAAATCTGCTTCGCGCTGCTGGCCGGCAGCAGCAGGCAGCCGAGGTGTACCGCAAGGTTTGGCAACAGGGACGCGAAGGCAAATATCCGAAAAGTGCTCACTACGAATTGTCAGCACTCGCGCTCGGCGATCTATTAAGAAGTATGAAGAATTATGCTGGCGCGGCCGTAGCGTACGACCAGGTTGGGGAAGTCGAGCAACCTGATCCTGAACTTGGCCAGCGCGCACAGCCTCGCTTCCGGCGAAATGTATGACCTTCTCAACAAGCGTGATCAGGCCGTGCACCGCTACCAGGCCGTGATCGCAATGAACTCGTCCACCCCGCCGGCAGAAACAGCTCGTAAACGGTTGCAGGAGCCATTCCGGGAATAGTGTCGGGAACTTTTGCTGTGTCGCACGTATCTTAGAGTGAACACGGAGGTCGAACTATGTACTGCAACTACTGCGGCAAGGTGATTCAGGACGACGCCAACGTTTGTGCATACTGCGGAGTCCGTGTTGGCGGCGTGGCGGCAAGAACTCGGCTTGTGCGGCCTCGCGAAGGTCGGAAAATCGCCGGTGTATGTGCTGGGTTGGCTGAATATTTTGATCTCGATGTCACACTGATTCGCATGGTATGGCTGATCGTCGTGATCTTCGCGGGCGCCGGCCTGATTGCTTACGTCATTGGATGGATCGTCATGCCGGAGGAGCCTTTGCGCGCGACCGTGCCCGTCGCCCAACATCAGTCCACCACCTAAGTTTCGTCATCCTCCGACGCAAGGGCGCGGCCATCAGCCCGCCCCTTCCTCTTTCCTGTGTTTAAATCCCAACATGCAAACTGTCCGCAGCGGTGACGCCGACATCGTTTACGAATCCGTGGGACAGGGTCCGCCCGTTGTCTTATTTCATCCGTTTCCAGTTCACCGTGATTTCTGGAAACCTGTGCTCCTCTCCTCACGACTTACCGCGTCATCCTTCCCGACCTTCTCGCGGGCATGGCGACTCGGGCGCCGGTAATGGCCCCGCGCTCATGGCGAAACATGCGGAGGATATTGCTCGCGTTCTCGATGACGCTGGCGTCGGGCGCGCGGCCATGATGGGCGTTTCAATCGGCGGATACGCTTTGTTTGAATTCTGGCGCCGCTTTCCCGGTCGTATTTCGTTACTCGTGCTTTCCAACACGAAAGCCTCGCCTGATTCCACGGAAGCGCGGGCAGCCAGACTTCTGCTCCGCCGCCGACAGTCCTCGAGCATGGCGTCGAACCGTTTATCGAAAGCATGCTCCGAAACTGATCGGCAACACCACTCGAACCATGCGTCCAGATTTGGTCGAGGGAGCCCGACGCATGGCGCTAAAAAATGTCGCCGCAAGACATCAGTCAGGTTCAACAGGGGATGGCGGATCGTGCGGATTCCGTTCCAACCCTGAAGCTAATCAACGTTCCTACCCAGATCATCGCCGGAGAAGAAGACGCTCTGGCCACGCTCGCCGACGCCGAAACGATGAAGACGCACATCTCGGCTCCAGCCTCGCCATCATTCCGAAGGCAGGACACTATGCCCCTTACGAAAAGCCCGAAGAAGTCGGCCTGCTGCTGCGACAATTTGTCGATGCCCATCGCTAAGCCAACCTTGGTAGTTGCGAAATTTCAAGACAAGCTGCCAACCTATTCCGCGCTCTGCCGTCCAAGCCTGATGACCCCGACTCGCCTGAAGCGATTCATCGCTGTGCTCCTCGTAAGCTTTTCTAGGCACTGCAGCCTCTGCCGCAGACGACACGAAAGACGTTGATGTTGGTGGCTACAAACTTCACGTAATGGTTGCGGTGAGCGGCAGCCCAGCCGTGGTGTTCGAGAATGGCTTCGGGCGAACCCCTCGATACTTGGAAGAACGTCCAGCCTGCGGTTGCGAATCTCACAACCACGATTTCCTATGACCGAGGCGGATTGGGACAATCCGACCCAGCGCCCGGGACCGCGCCAAGGACCAGACAAAGATCTCGCCGATCGAACTTCATCGGCTCCTGCAGGCCACAAAAATTCCCGGTCCGTACATTTCTTGTCCGGCATTCGCTGGGAGGCGCTGTCGTCGAGGTGTTTGCCCACACCTATCCAACAAGAAGTTGCCGGTCTGGTCCTGGTAGATCCAGAAGACAGTCGCCTGATCGAGTTGCTGAAGGCGAAGTTGCCACCCGACGTTTGGGCCGTCTTCGCGAGAAAATGCTCTCTTCTGACAAATTACCTCCACCAATCAAAAGGGAATTCGACGGGATGATGTCGAAGCAGGAGTCGCCCGAAAGCGTTCTGCCGTTTCCAGCGGTCCCGGTCGTCCTTTTAACGGGCACGCAAAAGAACCCTGATTTTCCAGGAAATCCGGTCGAGCAGGATTTGAAATTGGATCTGCACAACCAGTTGGCAGCAAAAGTTCCGGACATTGAGCACGTCCTTGTGCCCGAATCACGCCACTACATCCAGGACGATGCTCCTCAGCAGGTGATCCGTGCGGTTGGCAGGGTTCTCTTGTAAAATCGCGCGCCAAGAAGATGCCACCGCAGAACTGAGTCGACTCTTTACAAATCTAGTCCCTTCGTTTGCCGCTTCTCCTCGCCCGCATTATCATGAACGTATGAATCTCGGTATGCCGGAGATGATCTTCTTGTTCGTCCTGGCTTTTGATCATCTTTGGCCCTAGAAAGCTCCCGGAGATCGGGCGGCAAGTCGGCTCGCGCGCTCAACGAATTCAAGCGTGCCTCCAATGAATTCAAAGCGCAGATCGAAACTGAAATCTCGAATCTCGAAAGGAAACGACTCTCAGATTCTCCCCAAGCCACGCTCCAGTCGGCGCTGTCGCTACTGGAAGAACTGGTTGAGCTTCCAGCCCCGAACGTGAACGCGCCACCGAATCCGCAGGCACCCGATGCCTGAGATGGCCGCTGATGCATCAGCCAACGCACCGGATCACGATGAAATGCCGGCTGATGAGTTTCCTCGATCACCTCGAGGAACTCCGCAAACGCATTATCTATTCTCTGATTGCTGTCGCAGTCGGTTTCTTTGCGTGCTGGGGATACGCCGAGCGCATCTTCGGCATCATGCAGCGCCCCATCATGGATGCCGCTCCATCGCAATGGGATGCCGGAAAAGCTCGTCTACCTGAACCCGACCGAACCTTTCAATCTGTATTTAAAGATCGGCGCGCTCGCGGGCCTCTTCGTTGCTTCGCCGTCGTTCTGCTTCAGGTTTGGCTATTCATTTCTCCAGGCCTCTATCGCAAAGAGAAGCGGTACGTTTTCCCGTTTATGTTCCTCGACCGTCGCGCTTTTCCTGGCCGGCGGTTATTTCGGATATCAAGCTGGTCTATCCCCAGCGCTCGATTTCCTGATTGGCTACGGCAAGCAGTTCCAGCCGATGATCACCACTCGGCGAATACACCGACCTGTTCCTGGTCATCATCCTCTCGGCATGGCGATGATTTTCGAACTCCCCATCCTCGTCTTCTTCCTCTCTCTAATGGGGATCGTCACCGCGGGGTGGATGTGGCGAAATCTGCGCTACTCGATTCTGCGTTATCTTCATCATCGCAGCCATCCTCACACCGACGACAGACATCCTGAACATGTGCATCTTCGCCGCGCCCATGGTCGCGCCTTCTACATCCTCAGCATCGGGATCGCGTATTTAGTCCATCCCGCGCAGCGCCGCTCTCGTCGTGATAGATCGTAACTCAGAATGCGGGAACGGTGATGGCTCAAAGCTCGACAATAAGCTATGAAGATTAATCACCCACCAAAGACACAGAAGCTCACAAAGGAGTCTGTTTACTGAGCCTTCGTGTGGAACTGCGTGTCCTTCGTGGTTGATCACCTTTGTGATTTTGCTAAGCACCTTCACTCTGCAGGTTGTTCGAAAGCGAGCGAGACCCAAGCCGCCGCACCGTCATCGCCTTCCGTTAAACAGACTCGCCTGCGCCGCCGCCAAGCGATACTCCAGCCAGCGAAGCGCCTCACAGTTCCACGCCCGCCCCGACCATCAACGCGAACCGCGCCATGCAATACGTGAAAGAAGTCGTCGCCTTCGGACCCGCCCAGTCGGCAGTCCGAATCACAAAAACTCGAAGACTATATTCTTGCGCACCTGAAGGGCGACGAAGTCGAGAGCGATTCATTTACCGCCGATACACCAGAAGGGAAGTTCCCGTCCGCAGCATCATCGCCAGTATCCGGACGAAAGACGGCATCATTCGGTCATCGCCGGACACTACGACACCAACTATCCGCTGCGCAAACACCGCTTCATGTCGGGTGCCAACGACGGCGGCTCGTCTACCGCGATCCTGCTCGAGTTCGCCAACCACCTGCGCGGCAAGCAAGCGCGAAGGTTACCAGCGTGTTGGCTCGTCTGGACCGATGAGCGAAGAGGCCAGTCAAGCAATGGTCGGAAACCGACAGTGTTTACATGGCACCCGTCATCTGGCCGAGAAGTGGCAGAAAGACGGCACTCTGAAAAGAGTAAAGCTCTGTTCGTGATGGATATGATTGGCGACGCCGACCTGAATATCGACCGCGAATCCAACTCAACGCCCTGGATGCTGAGCGATATCGTCCAGCAAGCTGCCGCCCGCACCGGCTACCAGTCACATTTCTTCGCGCGAACCGCTAGCCATCGAAGACGATCATCTTCCGTTTGCAAAACGCAGAGTGCCCAGTCGCCGACATCATTGATCTCGACTACGGATATGCGCAACGTCTTTCACCACACGCCGCAGGACACAATCGACAAACTCAGTCCAAAGAGTTTGGAAATTCGTCGGGAACACAATCCTGGAAACGCTTCCGCTCGTCGATCAACGATAACGCTGCTTGCGTACCGAGTGTGATTCCTATTTATTCGTCGGCTGGCTTTGCCTTATGCGGATTCTGCCGTCCCCTCACTAGCCGGCGGAATCACCGCATGCGGGTTCATCATCCCGGATGGTGCCGCGCCCCCGGTGCCATCGGCATCCCGCCATGCGGATCGCCCCCATCGCTCCGCTGCCAAACTGGCCGGGCGCAAAGCACGTCACGCGTCCGCTCGGAGCCACTCGAATCTCCGACGGACAGGGCTCAGTTGATACCATGCCGCGCTCCTGCACCTGCACCGAGTACAGTTTCCCCGCCGTTATCGCCCGCAACCGCAACCGTCATGCCCGGCATGTCGTAGCCCACGTAAAACGGTTTCTCTGTTCTGCTGCCGCCTGCATCGCGCAATCGCTCGCAGTCTTCAGTTGCACGTCAGCAGTCTGCACCGGAAAGCGCCCGCAATCAGCTAGCGCCGCCGCCCGCCACTTCCATCAATTTCTGCTGAACGGCATCGAGCTGCCTTCGCCGGCACAGTGGACTCCGCCACCCGCCCCGGGATTCTTATTGCATCCCGTCGCAGCGATCACGATCGTCATTGGAAGACGAGAACATTGCACATTGTTCATGATAGCGCCATTGTAAACGAACCATGCGTTACCTTCAGGCGCAGCTGCTTTGAACTTTCACCCTTTTCATTTCTAATGCACCGCATATGCGGCCCTTCATTCTCTCGTTGCTCACCTCGGCTGTTCTGCTGGCCACCACCACATTCGCTGCGGACAGTTCAACCGAGAAGACTCTCCAGGAAGCCCTGAAGTCCTCTGAGCTTGAGGCCAATTTGCGCCACCTCACCGACGAGATTGGGGGCCGTGTTCCGGGCACTCCTGCCATGCAGCGCGCTGTAAGTTGGGGCGTCGCGTCCTTCACGCGGCAGGCGCGGACAACGTTCACACCGAAGACTTCACCATCCCGCACCCTGGGCAGAGGGCAAAACCGAAATGTCGATCTCTTCGACTGAGCACTGCCGTCGACGTAAAAGCATCCGTCGATCCCTTCCGTCCAGTTCGATGCCCGCGTAGCGTTTCCGTGGCTTGGGCCCCGGCCCTGCCAGCTTCGAAGCATGTTCCCGTGGTCGACGTCCGGCGAAGTGCACCGCCGCCGAAGTCTCTAAGACCGGAGACATCTCAGGAAAAATTCTCCTGGTTCACACCACGGTTCTTCTTAGAACGTGGAACGATCTCTTCGCCGAATACGAAAAGGCTCCGCCGCTCATCACTCGCGCGGTCAAGGCGAAAAGCCAAAGCGATCGTATTCATGGCCACGCGCGAACACGACCCTCTTCTTTCACCGTCACACGAACGCCGTGGCTGGAGAAGTGCGGCCGCATCCCGATGGTCATGATCGCCCGCAGCGAAGATGGAGAACGCATCGCCCGTTTGCTGCCTCCGGACATCCCGTTTGGGCTGACCTTCGATTCTCAACAAACGGCGTCCGTTCAAAACATCGAACGATGAACTCGCGGCAGCGAGAACGAGTTCGTTATCCTCGGCGCATCTCGATTCCTGGGATCGGGGCACCGGCGCACTCGACAACGGATGCAACTCCGCTCTTGTGGTCGACGCGCTGCGGGTGCAATCAAGGCGTGGCCTCAAGCCGCGCCGCACCATCCGCTTCATTCTGTTCTTCCGGAGAAGAAGAAGGCCGGGCCTCGCGTGGATCGCGCGCCTACGCCGTGCGATGCATCGCAACGATCTCGATCGCATCGTGTCGTGATTACGACTCCGGCACCGGCAAGACGACCTGGCTTTCTGCTTGTCGGCGGCCGCAAAGGTCTCGTGAAGGCAGCCGCGCCTCTCATTGCTCCTCGCGCAGTTCGGCGTTACCCAGTTGAACCCCACCATGGAGTCTGGCACCGATCACTTCGATTTCATGCTTGAAGGTGTTCCACCTTGTCGCCGCCGATCAGGAAGAATCCAACTACCTCACTTCCTACCACGCCACCTGAATACGACAAAGTCGATCTCGTCTTTTCAACTCAAGAAGCATGTTGCTGGTTGCTTACTCTCAGCTTTGCCGCTAACCTTCCCTGTCCCCATCGGCCCGCGATTGAAATCCGTCAGCTGCGCTGAAATCGAGAAGGCATGAAAGAAACTCATCTCGACCAGGAACTCGTAAAGACATGGAATGTGGGACGAGTGGGTTAAAGAACGCGCGGACGGCAGAAATAAATGCCCAAACGACCGCTACCGCTCTTCTCTTAATCGCGGTGTGCATCGCCCTTGTTTCTTCTCTTCGCACAGCCAAGCCCGCCAATCGTCAAGACAAACTGGTTCGAACTGTGGTTGCAGGGCGTTCTTGGCCGCCAGGGTGTTTATCTTTCGCTGTTCTGGGAACCGCCTTTCCGAGCCCAGCCAGAAAACTCGGTACAAATGACTACCAGCACTATCTTTATTTTTTACGTGCAAGTCATAACTGAAGGCATTGATCGTTGCTCTTATTTTGGATTCTGTTCAACCTGTTCGTGCTGTGCTGGTGATGCTTGCGCTCGATCTGGGCGTATTCCATCGTCGTGCGTACACCGTCCGCTTTAAAGAAGCGCTGGCGGTGGAGCGCCGCCTGATCAGCATGGCGGCGGTATTCTCCGTCATCGTTCTCTACTAGCAATACGTAACTGAACGAAGTAATAA